>MDTA01090337.1_pt1 | contig 286338 bp, 210 predicted proteins | sample 811151 | NCBI WGS metagenome assembly MDTA01 (sample SAMN05326648, study PRJNA326480) | marine metagenome | isolation source: seawater | place: Indian Ocean: South | collected 2010 | reverse complement strand
TTGCCCAATATCCCCAAGTTCGCATAAGGGCATGCTGCAATATGGGCAATTGATCTGGATCGTCTCCAATATCATTGAGAAGTCGGTTCAGGAGAGGCTGGGATACTTCTCCTCCTGCTACTCTTATAGGACCCTCTATCGCTTCTTTTCTCTGATCCCGATTTAAACGTGGTATTAGAAATTCGCCCTCGTTGACAGAATTAGCCAGTCTCGGAAATCGGCTACAATCCCCCAAGAAATCTGATCGCATCGTTATAATGACATAGATTGGGAGCTCACTTTGTTCTGTTGCCTCGAGCAGAAGATTTACGAAAAAAGCCGCCTGTTCGTCACTAGCGTCATCGCTACCCCTAAACCGAAAAATCTCCTCAAATTGATCGACGACGATAAGAAGATTTGAGCCCTCCTCTATGTCGCACTGTCTGATGGCTTCTATCAGTCCAAGACCACTCCTGGTAAGGGTTGCTCGCACTTGAGAGACGATCTCCTCCTCTTCGGGATCATATAGATCCGCCTGTACGATTGACTCTGCCAAATTGGTTATGGGGTCACCACCTGGTCTCATAATCGCTGTTTCCCAAAGCGAACCCGCACTAACCATGGTGCCGCTCAACAGCTCTGGCAGAAGGCCTGCCCGGACGAGTGAAGACTTTCCGCTTCCTGAAGTTCCAACAACAGCCAGGAATTTGTTTTTACGCAATCGACTAGCAAGTTCCGTTATCTGAGCATCCCTTCCAAAAAAGAGATAGCTATCATCAAAATAAAAAGGGCGCAAACCAGGGAAAGGGTTTTGAGAATCTTCTTTATTCATGATCGTGAAGGGTTATTTCGTTAGCTCTTCTAAAGCGATTTCTAGGTCCTTCGCTGAAAATTCTTCGTCCGCTTGAGTTATTACCGAAGCCAAGTTGCTCCTGAATCGCATTTTCCTTCTATCAAAAGGCGGTGCCAGGAAGACGAGCTTGCTTGAAAAAGGCTTCTTCCTGCCATATCCGGGAGCTTTCATTACGCTCATGAGCTTCATATCGACCCATGTCTTAGCGCATTGGCCGTAATATATCATGACGGAATCGCAAGATTTGAGCTTTTCGATATTTGATTCCTTTATCTCTGACTCATCACCATCGAAATTTGGCGTCAAAACCTCCAAGCCATTATCAAACAAGAAGTCCTCCAAGGGCGCAACGTTCTCTTCGTCTGGAAGGTCGTATATTAAGTAAACGGATTTTGTTCCGTCACTATCCGGCATTGACGTTTCAGCCGGGGTGCTAATGGGTATCGGGACACGCAGTTTTTCTACAATGTAGTCTCTAAAATTATCCAAAGTATCCTCAAGCATCTCTGCGCCCTTTTGACGGTTTGGGTCCTCCATTAAACCATGAAGAAAGGTAACTTGCCTGGGATCGGTTGGATTCACTGATCTTGGCATCCAAACGAATCTCCTAAAGCTTGGATCGATTGAGGCACGCTCGGCAGATGCATTCAATTGCATTTCAGGTATGGAGCATTGTGCATCTTCAGGGACGATGCCGTACTTCTCTCCTACTAGGTGTACCACGCAATCCGCCTCGCTTATTTTTGCAGTGGCTTCAGACAAAGCATTTTCCGAGGCTGCAATCAAAGGATCTAAACCTATTACCTGATGACCACGGGCGACGAGCTCACGAGAAATTTTGCGACGAGATTCCTCGAGGTCTGAGGTGACCGAAGACAAAAAAACAATTTGGCTATCCTCATCTGGAGCAGGAATCACGGATTCCTGATCCCCATCTTTCTCGTTATCCAACGCAACAAGCACATCGGCTACCTCCGTAGCTAAATCGTAAATACGAGAATAATAACTTTGTTTCGCCTTTTGTCCAAAGGCCTCATCAAACTCAACTACACGGCCCGTTTCTTGATCAAGCTCGAAGAATTCAAAACCCAAAATACTCCCTAGAATGCCAGGTAGCTGGGTGTCACTCGAATGGGCAGCAATAGGGGTTTTTATAACTTTAATAAGTCTCGATTTACCTTCAACATTGAGTCCTCCTTGATCTTCAGCATTGCGACAGAAATTAGTTATTTCCTTCCGGCACCATTCAGATTTCACATATCTCGGAGTAAGTATCGAAATCATCAGGCGTGAATTCTTAAATTCATTCACTATCGCCTGATCAAACACATCATTCCCTCGCAACTTTGGATCTCTCCAAATCTTTGGAGGTTCTCCTGTTAATTGGGCTATCTTGACTGAAAGCGATCTATGAAATTTTGAGATCCAACCCTTTTGTTGCTCATCAAGGGACTCGTCGTCAATGTGTGCGTAACTAATAAAAATGTCATTCATGATGATCTAAAGTTTCATTTTGGGGTTCATATAAAAAATTCTAGCCACTTAATTTGACGCTCATTCCAAAGTCTTTTGCCAGCGACTCGCACCACTCTTCGTCAGTGACGTTATGCCAATTCGCCCACTCGGAGTCTGACTTGCTTTCTCTCCATTCAAGAAACGGGATAGCATCTGGCCCAACTGGATGCCGTAAACCTTCCCTTTTACCAGCCACGATCTCCACTATAGCGTCAGCTACAATTTGAGTCGATGCTGGGCTTTTGAGAGATTCTACGAACATGGCCGCCATCCTATTTTGCTGTGGGTAGTCAGGATCGTATTCTGCCTTGGTTATGTCAGCAGCCATGTCTGTCGCGATTATCCCGGGCTCGATTATCGCCACTTTGACGCCATGCGGCAGTACCTCCTGGGCGAGGCAGTCTGAGAGTGCCTCCAAAGCAAATTTAGATGCTGTGTAAGGTGCAAGCGGTGAAGCGGCCACCTTGCCCGCTACAGAAGTGATATTTACTATCAATCCTGTACCACTTTTTTTCATATTCGGTAAAGCTGCCTGAATGCAACGAATGGGTCCCAGATAATTCGTATTCATTACTTCCTCGAAAGTTGAGATAGGACATTTTTCAACCGATCCTCGTCTCTCGATTCCAGCATTATTAATTAAGATGTCTACTTTTTCCCCTGAGGACTCAATTGAAGCAAAACACCGTTTGACGGATGCTTCATGATTAACATCGAGTTCTACAACATCCACGTCTAAGTCATCGCCTGAGATAGAACGAAGAAGGTTTTTTGATTTGGTCTCCGGATCTCGCATTCCTGCATATACCTTAAGCCCGTGGCAAGCGAGCTTTATGACAGTAGCTAGGCCGATTCCTCGATTGGATCCTGTGACAAGTGCTGTTCTTTTCATTAAATTAAAATTTCAGTTGATGTATTTGTGTAGGGGAAAGTTCCGGGGTGCCGTAACTAGTTTCGATTTTAGCCGCCTTTCACACCACAACCCTACCTAGGCTGTGAATCGTTTCTTTATTACAAATGATTTGCTTGTCAATTTAACCAAGTCAGATTTATTGTAAACAAAGCAGGTGTTTGGCTACCTATCGAAGCTAGTTATGCATATTTCTGTAGATCGTCAAAAGCAGTAACGAGTAAATGAGGTTTGGGACCACTAAAGTTGATGCACAGAGAAGATTTGATCTGCGAAAGCCCACCACCATCCATCGATGGCTAAATTCTTCAACTACTACCCCACAGATGCACCCCATCAAACACGCCATCTTCTCTCTCCTCTTTCTAGTCCTGTGCCCGATTATTCACGCTGTTTATTCAACCCAATTCATCCGCTTTAAAGCTGAAGCTGACCTTTCGCATATCGTTATCAGCAAACCCAACGTCGTATTCATCCTTGCAGATGATCTTGGGTACGGGGATTTGGGGTGCTACGGGAATACTATTCTGAATACGCCGAATCTGGATAGACTAGCGGCAGAAGGCCTTATCCTGAACCAACATTACTCCGCCTCACCACTCTGTGCACCTGCACGTGCTGGCCTGTTGACAGGCCGCTATAATCACCGGACAGGTGCCATTTCCGTGGAATCCAATCGTGGACTGGACAGAATCGCCTTAGAGGAGACCACGATCGCGGATGACTTTAATCAAGCCGGATATGTCACGGCAATGATCGGGAAATGGCACAACGGTTTGTATGACATGCGATACCATCCCATAGCTCGAGGCTTTGACCACTTCCTCGGGTTTCTCAATGGAGGAATGTATTACTATAACTGGATCCTCGACCGGGACGGTTATTCGGAAAGAAGTGATAAGCGCTACCTGACGGATATGTTTACGGATGAAGCGGTAGGCTTTATTAGCGTGAAACGGCAGGATCCGTTCTTGCTGTACCTGTCCTACAACTCACCCCATTCACCGTTGGAAGCACCGCAGGAACTGGTGGAAAAATACATGCAGATGGGGAAGCTCAACAAGGGTGTGGCGACCCTCTACGCAATGATCGAAAGCATGGATACTGGGATCGGAAAGGTACTTGATTCTCTCAAGGAAACGGGCCAGGCGTATAATACAATTGTGGTTTTCACCAGCGATAACGGCCCACTGCTGGGCAATTACTCCAGCGACGAGGGGAAGTATAACATGGACCGCTACAATGGTTCGTTAAGAGGGATGAAACAGGATGTGTTGGAGGGGGGAATACGGGTGCCCTGCCTGGTTCGTTGGCCAAAAGGATTTAAAGGAGGGAAAACCCTAAACCCAGTTGGTCATTTCATAGATTGGCGCCCGACTTTGATAGATGCCGCCGGCATTAAATCCGCTTCCACTTTGCCACTGGACGGCCGATCGCTGCTCTCCTCTTTCCGAACCGGTCAAGATGATCATGTGCGATCACTATTCTGGCAGTTCAATCGTTATGATCCAGAGGTGCACTGTAATTCAGCCGTCCGGAATGGTCCATGGAAGCTGTATTACCCCAGGATTCCTGAGGCCATGATAAAACTCAAGAGTGATGGTCCACCGTATCGAGAATTATTCGATCGCCCGCATTTTGAGATGGAAATATCCAATCCTCCTGTGGAGCGGACCTTATCCGATGCACGAGCACCGGAGCTCTATAATATTGAGGAGGATCCAAGTGAGACGAATAATCTGGCAGACCAGTATCCGGAATTGGTCAGCGAACTGAAATCCCAGTTGGAAAACTGGTTTGAGGATGTGATGGAATGATGAACACATCCGGAGTAACAGATCAACTCACTCGGTTCTCCTTGTCCCCTATCGGACCGATCCGCAGAGAATTGTCGTTTGTCTTGTTATTCGTCAACATGCTGGTGGCGATGGTATACTGTGTGATTGCAAGGGATATGGTTCCCTGACAGTTTGAAGATCGTTGGAAGCCTCACTTATACGAGGCAATCGGTAATAGTTCAGATCAGTTATAAATCATGAAAGAGGTAGTCCATTTATTATTAACCCTGTCATTATCCATCAGCTCTCAATCCGCACGAGCTGATACGGACTGGCGGGATATTCTAAACGGTAGTGGAATCCCCAACAGGAGCTATTCAGACCAGCCTTATGTTGTAAGGACGGATGATGGTGCATGGATGGTAGTCATAACAACAGCTATGGGAAAGGAGGGTGCAGATACCCAGCATATCACAACTCAGCGAAGCTTTGATCAGGGGAAGTCATGGCAGGACTTGGTGGAGGTGGAATCCCCTGAAGGCCCGGAGGCGTCTTATGCGGTACCTTTGAAAGCTCCCAATGGACGATTGTTCGTCTTTTATAATTACAATGCGGACAATATCCGGAGTCTTAAACGGGATCCGTCAGACACATCCAGTAGCAAAAACATTACGCGGGTCGATTCTTTCGGGTATTATGTTTTTAAATACAGTGATGATAATGGGAAAAGCTGGTCAGATAAGCGCTTCATTATTCCCGTCCGAGAGACTGAAATAGATCGGCAGAATGTTTACGGTGGGAAAATCCGTTTCCATTGGAATGTTGGTAAGGCATTTATTCTTAAGGGAGTAGCCTATGTACCGCTTATCAAAGTGGGTAATTTTGGAGAAGGTTTCTTCACTTCCAATGAGGGAGTGCTTCTCAAGAGCAAAGATTTGCTAACCGCTGATGATCCTGCCCTAGCAAAATGGGAAACCCTTCCGGATGGAGACATCGGTTTACGCACACCGGAAGGAGGCGGGCCGATAGCAAGTGAACAAAGCTATTCGGTTTTGAGCGATGGATCCATTTATTGCGTTTACCGGACAATCGACGGTCATCCAGTCAATACATACAGCCGTGATGGGGGGCACACATGGGAACCACCACAATACATGCGCTACGGTAATGGCCGTAGGGTGAAGAATCCTCGGGCGGCGAATTTTGCCTGGAGATGTGAAAATGGAAAATATCTGTACTGGTACCACAATCACGGAGGCGAGTGGCTACGGGAGCAACCCGACAGGAGAACGGTCGCCTATCGTGATCGCAATCCCGCTTGGGTGCTGGGTGGCGTTGAACAAGATGGGGCAAATGGCAAGATAATCAGTTGGAGCCAGCCGGAGATCCTGCTCTTTGACAAGGATCCCATGATTCGGATGAGCTATCCCGACCTAATTGAGGAGGGTGGGAAATACTTCATTACAGAGACGCAGAAGGATTTGGCACGAGTGCATGAACTGGATTCATCATTAATCGAGCTACTGTGGAATCAGGAATTCATTAGTGAGCGCTGTGAGAATGGTTTGGTTGCATCATGGGATTTAAATAACCGAACGGTAGGTCATCAAATAAAGGCGGTTAAGTTTGATCCATTCTACGTGCGCTCAGAACGGGCAGACAAGGCTGGTAAAGATACGGGCGCGGGTCTAACCATTGAGGTTTCGTTCAAGCTGAAGGACCTGACTCCCGGGCAAATGCTGGTGGATGGCCGTGACAAATGGGGCAAGGGATTTTGGTTAGAGACCGGCGATGATAGTTCTCTCGAGTTCTCCATGTGCGACGGGCGGATGGTGAATTCTTGGAGTAGTGATCCGATAACTACACGACTGAATCAAGAACACCATGTCAGCATAATCGTTGATGGTGGCCCAAATGTCATCCTCTTTGTCGTAGATGGATTATTGAATGATGGTGGTGACCAGCGGCGATTCGGATGGGGTCGTTTAAATCCACAGCTACATGACCTGAATGGTGCCAGCCATTGGACAGTCGCGAAGAGCTTAAAGGGAAGAGTTAATGCCCTTCATGTGTACGACCGGGCAATTAAGGTGACCGAGGCCATCGGCAACTACAGGGCAAGTAAGTAACTATACTTAGAATTATGAATCAGCTCTGTTGTGTGTTTTCCATTTTCCTGACTGTTGCCACCTTTGCCTCCAGCCAGCCCAACGTTCTCCTGATAATCACGGATGACCAGGGATATGGAGATCTTTCCATTCATGGAAATCCAATACTCAAGACGCCAAATATAGACAGCATCGGCCGTCATGGGGTACGCTTTGATCGGTTTTACGTTTCAACCGTCTGTGCACCAAGCAGGGCCGCAATTCTGTCCGGAATGGATCCTGTTCGGAGTGGCGTGCATGGAGTAACACGTAACCAGGAGGCTATGGATCCTGATGTTGTGACAATAGCAGAAGCTCTAAAAGCAGCTAATTACCATACTGGATACTTCGGGAAATGGCACAACGGTGCCCAGTACCCTTTTGTGCCGACTGGGCAGGGATTCGATGACTTTTTTGGTTTTACAGCCGGCCACGTTAACAACTATTTTGATACAACACTTTTGCGGGGATTAAAGCCTGAGGAAACGACTGGCTACATTGCGGATGTTATAACTGATGAGGCGATTCGCTTTATTAAAGAAAACCAGTCTGAAACATTATTCTGCTATCTTTCTTTCAATACTCCGCACAGTCCATATCAGGTACCAGATGAGTACTTTGATCGGTTTTTTGGACGCGAAGGTCTGGATGAACGCGAAGCTTCATTCTTAGGTATGTGCGAGAATATTGATGATAATATCGGCCGTGTGATTAAGGTACTCAAGGAGACGGGATTATACAAGGATACCATAGTTCTGTTCCTTACGGATAATGGGACGGCGGCAGGAGATAAGCTATTCGATGCCGGAATGAGAGGAAAAAAAACCCACGTCCATGAGGGTGGTTCTCGTGTGCCACTTTTCATTGATTGGCCGCGTGCTGGATGGACTCCCCATGTAGTAAACAACTTAACTGCTCATATCGATCTTTATCCAACCCTACTAGACCTTTGTGGAGTGCAGTCACACGCTGGCTCCCAGCTAGAAGGAACAAGCCTTCGCCCTCTTTTAGAGAATAGAACTGCTGACTTTCCGGATCGCACCCTGTTTACACACAACACAATCGATCAAACAAACCGGTATCCCGGCGCAGTACGAACCTCCCGCTACCGACTGGTCCGGAAAATTCCCGGACCACAGGCAGGGTCCGCATCAGTCAATCGCGATACGGAAGCACTCCCATGGGAACTATATGATATGATAGCAGATTCAGCTGAAAAAAATGACCTGGCCAGTTCCCAGCCAAAGGTCGTCGATACTTTGAGCAGACAGTATGAAGAATTTGTCGATGATATCTTTTCTGACAGCCTAAGCCGGTTTCCGCTTCCAGTAGGTTATAATGAACATAATCCGGTTTCCCTGCACGCATCGCAGGCATATTTCAGGGATCCTGTTCACTATCAGTCAGGCAGGGGGTTCGCCCATGACTGGCTGACCGGATGGACTAGCACAGCAGGCAAGGTATGGTTCGAAATCAATGTCGTCCAAGCTGGTATTTACATGGTTTCGATTCAATTGGGTTGCCCCGAAGTAGATGCCGGCTCACGCGTACGTGTGACCGCAAATAGAAATTCTTGTGAAGCTAGCGTACCAAGTGCCCCTTCACAGGAAATTCAGCTGCCTCATCGTGAAGAACGAAGCAGATCAACGTTCAGGGAACGGGATTGGACAACCTTGGAAGTAGGTCGGATTGAACTTCGCGAGGGCAAACAAGATCTGACCATTGAAGCCCTCTCCATGCCCGGGAAACAAGTCATGGATTTTAAATTACTTATGCTTGAGCGAAAGTAACCATTTTTTATTTGAACGATGAAATGCAAACAAGACGTTCTTTTACTCCGCCTCAAGCGTGTTCTTCATTATTACAGCACATGGCCAGACTTTCAGGACGTAGCTGTCTGACTCGCTCAGAGGGCATCCCAAAAAATTTATTCCAATTGCCGAGAGAGCGGGATTCGAAATCGCATTATCGGAGTTCAATTTCTTAAGATTAGAGAGCACCTTACACCCTCTCTTTTCAGTAAACTGAGATACAGTTTTAAGCACTTATTTGGTTGAAATTGGTACGAATTTGGAGGGCCTGGGGGAGTCGGACAACTAATGGAACGTAAATTGGAACTCATCAACTGCCCCCAGAAAAATTGTCGCCCTGAGGCTATCTGAAAATAGACCCTACCTCAACCTTCGCCTTGCAAGAGCTAGTGCAACCACAAGGACTAACGAGAAGAGCTAAAAAAGTCTGATTGAGTGAAAATACTCTGGTGATTACAAAGAGTACTTGATGAGGCATAGCTAAGATACCACAAACAGGGATGACCTTGAAAGTTGCCCACAAAGTTTTTTCAGTGATTTTAGTCCTATCGTTGGGCCCTTATTTGGATTGTGGCTCCGCGGCTCCTAGAAAGCTGCCACCATCTGATCTACTGTGCTACGAAGATAGCGATGGAAAGGTTAAATTGATCGCTAAGCCTGAAGAGTGGGCTTTGCGAAGATCAACTATTGTAACCGGTATGGAAAAGATCATGGGAAAATTGCCGGGGGATCAGCACAGGGTAAGTTTAGACATAGAAATAGAGGAGGAGATTGATGGTGGTGATTATATCCAGCAACTAGTCACCTTCCAATCAGAGCAAAAATCCCGCATACCTGCATATTTGTGCTTACCGAAAGGAGTGTTAGCTAATTCGGAAAAAATGAGCACAAAGAAAAAAGCGAAAGCTGTCTTGTGTCTCCATCCAACAGATAAAAGTGCCGGGCACAAGGTTGTTGTCGGCCTAGGTGGAAGAAAGGGCAGGGCCTATGCTTCCGAGTTAGCGGAGCGGGGTTACGTTACAATTTCACCTGCCTACCCTCTCATGGCTAATTATTGGCCCAACCTTGATGAGCTTGGCTATATTAGCGGAACGATGAAAGCGATTTGGGACAATACTCGAGCACTCGACTTGTTAGATTCGTTAACGTTTGTCGACGGCACCAGAGGCTACGCTGCTATTGGACATTCACTGGGTGGACATAATGCTATCTACACAGCTATATTTGATAAACGGATACAAATTATAGTAACGAGCTGTGGATTTGATGCATTCGAGGATTACTATGGGGGCTCAGAAGAAAATTGGTACTTAGGGCGCGGGTGGTGCCAAAACCGCTATATGCCTATACTTTCAAATTATCGCGGTCGACTCGCTCAGATACCCTTTAATTTCCCTGAGCTTTTAGGAGCCCTCGCCCCAAGGCCAATCTTTATAAATGCACCCTTGAAGGATAGCAACTTTAGTTGGGAAAGCGTCGACAAATGTGTTTCTGCCGCACGATTAGTCTATTCTCTTCTCGGTGCCGAAAAAAACCTCGTCGTTAAGCATCCTGATGTAGATCACAGTTTTCCAGAGAAAACAAGAATCGAGGCATACCAACTAATCGACTCCATATTGCTGCAATGAGTGTCCTAATCTGTTTTTCCACGCCAACCTTTTTCAAATAGGCTCCCCAACTGCTGCTGCCTCCCCAACCTGTCTCAGGCCTAAGCAAGGATCTGTGTCTCAAAGTCCGCAGCCTCCATCGGGTAATGCTCGGCCAACAATTGATGCTTTATTACAGAACCAATCCCCATTTAGAAGCTATAAAAAAGCTCACCGAATTGAGGAGAGAGATAAGTTTTGCGAGAAAGACGCCAACCAGAACAATTCAATTTCATATCACCAAAGCAACACATTGATCGAAATAATAATCGGTTTGTTACCGTGTGGGAGAAACAACCTATTCTTATTTTTCATAAACGATATCCAAATCATTATTCTTAACTTCTTCTAGTTTAAGTAGCAACCGAGTTTTCATATTCTCCACGACTTTCAAGTAGGTTGGATTTGATGCCAAGTTGTTATACTGTCTAGGGTCATAATTCATATTATACAATTCCTTGTCGGCATCCACTTCTACACCATACTGGATATAGGCCCAATTTTCGGTACGAATTAAATATCCCATTTTGCCATTTCGCCGGGAGACTGAGAAAGCAAATTCGTTGATTTTTTGAGTAGGATCATCAAACAAAGGAGATAAATCTTTTCCTTGTATGTGTTCCGGTGGATTAAAGCCGGCCAGCGTTGTGACGGTGGGAAATAGGTCAACCAGTTCGGCAAACGAGTGGCATACGGCCGGAACTTTACCGGGCACCTTGATTATTAGCGGTACCCGAGCCGATTCTTCCATCAAGCTCACTTTCATCCAGAAGCGGTGCTCACCGAGAAGATATCCGTGATCGGAGGTAAAAATGACGATCGTGTTATCTTCTAATCCTTGATCTTTTAAGGTTTGTAGCACCTTTCCTACCTGTGTATCTAAAAATGAGGTTGAGGCATAGTATGCTGCCACGGCCTTTTTCTCCTGGGTAACGGTCATCTGCCCGTTGACGCTTGTGACATAGTTAATGCCCTGTGAAGGTATGTCATCCCAGTCGTTCTGGATAATCGGTGGTAGGACAATTTGCTCGTAGGGATATCGATCATAGTAGGTCTTTGGAGCTACAAATGGTACATGTGGTCGGAAGAATCCGGCAGCGATAAAAAAGGGCGTATCTTTATGCTCTTTTAGGAGCTCCGACACTTTATCAGCGGTTTTAGTATCTGTGTGCATTTCACCTTCATCCGCTTTTACGATGTTCATCAAGTTGCCGCCGTTTAGATTTTCTCCTCTTACGATATCACGGAGGCCATAGGGATTGTTTTGCACTAATTCGCTTTCCCCACGCGCAAACACTTCTGGTGCAGGGCTATTAAATCGCTCCCTCCACGATTCTTCGTCGTCTTGACCATGGAGCCCCTTCATAATATCGACCGATCCCATATGGAAGATTTTTCCGACCCGTGCTGTGTAATAACCATGATCCTTAAAGAACTGGGCCCAAGAGGGTCGGGTTGAACCCACATTTTCCCTTCCACTAACATAGCCGTAGGTTCTGGTGGCATTGGGATAATAACCAAACATGAGTGAAGCACGCGAGGGGCCACACACAGGGTACTGGCAATAAGCTCTAGTAAACATCGTGCCCTCGGAGGCTAGCTGGTCAATATTGGGCGTTTGACAAGCAGTATTTCCATAAGACGATAAGGCAGTGGTGGTTAAGTCATCAGAAATGATGAAGAGCACATTTGGCCGACGCTCACTCGTAGCGAAGATCGTACAAGTGCTTAAGGTTAAAAGAACAATATTGAAAAAAGATTGTATGTTGCCTTTCATATCTTGAGCTTGGATTGGTGAATATGATACGTAGTTTAGTCGGATAGGATAGAGAAAAATATTCAAGATCTAGCAACGACTCTATAGGGAAGGACTGTTCTTTTTGGGGGTAATTGATATCCATTAGCAGGAATAAAATCCTCTATTGGTCACCCTCTGCTTTTTTCCCAAGCGATGAATTTTTCTCTCCATATAGCGAAGCCTCAGAAGCAAATTAATCTGTTCCTAAAAACCAGTCGCTTAAATGGCGGAGAGAGCGGGATTCGAACCCGCGGTACGGTATGACCCGTACGACGATTTAGCAAACCGTTGCTTTCGACCACTCAGCCATCTCTCCGGTTAAAGGCCAAGAAGCTTTTGAAAAACCCTTACCCTAGCAATAAGAAAATTGACTGATTTCGTTTTCGAAATCAACTAATCGGTCTGTTGCTTGTGCACTTCGTTTGTTTCGCCCCGATATGTCGGAGCTCGGAACGAGCGTCCAGCCAACCCTCCGGCTAGGAATGGCAGAACTCTGTTTATCTCGTTTCGTTTATCGAGAACTAAAATCGATATATTTGTGATGCAGAAAATGTGGTTTAGGATCTATACGCAGAGACGCAGCACCTCTAATATGTTTTAGTAGGCCTCCCCAGAGACCCATTTTCACTATGAAAGGTAATAATTATTTTAGCGTTCTTACGAGCAATCTCGGGATCTTCGTAATTTCCATAGCCGTTACTTCCTACGCTAAAAAGGAAAATACCGAAGAGCTTGCCCGAATAACTGAACTGGATCAGACAATCGCGGAGAAAGATAAGCTCGCTCAAGAAGAAGCGAAGAAAGCGGCCTTAGCAGAAGAGGCCCGACAACTTGCGGAGGCAAAAGCCGCTAGTGAAGCGGCGACTCAACGGGAAAAATTGGCCGAAATCGCTGCCCTAAAAGCCAGTGAAGAAGCCGCCCAAAGAATGTCGGAAGCGCTCCTTCTCGAGGCTGAAAAGCAGGCCGCGAAGCTTGCGGCGGGAAGGAAGGCAATCGAGGAAAAAGCGGTGCAACAAAAAGCCCTGCGGGCACGGGAAACCAATGCTGCAACCGCCAAATTCAACTTGTACTAAGAGAAGCCCAATAACAATGTCGAAAAGACGTATCCGCCGCCCGGGAAGAAGCTCGTGAATCAGCCATTACCGAAATGGAAGGCCGAGCCGCTGCACCTGGACAGATGGCAATGACGGAAGTCATCTCCTGGGAAAGGGCTGAGAATCCCAAGCAAACCCACTAAACCTCGGTCTACTCTACCAAGACCAACACCAATTGCCTTTCTCCCTCTTACATTCTCGATTGAAAGAATAGATCCCGGATCTGATTTTATAAAAAACCGGCGACGCTACGTCGCCGTTTTTTTACGACCCAAAAGCGGCAATCTTCAGAAAACTCGCGAACGCTAAAAGACTCGTCGGATAATTCACTCCTCATCTGATCCTCGCTTAGGAACCATCCCGTTACCTTCAGGTCCTGAACTATTTCATCGCGGGTAGGAACGTGCATAAAGGTCGTTCCATATTTTGTCTCGAAGTGCCGATCACCCATTTCCAGCAAATTCGGATTACGTTCGATGTTGTGCTCGAAATTATCTGGATCCCGAAAAACGGATCGATACAGCAGGTCCGCCCGGTCAAGCGTTGAAAAAATGAATCGCCCATCGGGTTTGATCACCCGCCAAACCTCCTTTAACGCCCGTCGCCGATTCTCTCTACCTGGAATCTGCATCAAACCATTGAACCCGAAAATGACCGCATCAAAGCGCTCTTCAGGGTAGGATAACCCAGTTGCATCTTCGCATCGGAAATCGATGATAGCCCCCTCGTGAACGGCTATATCGCGCGCTTCAGCGACCATGGATTCAGAAAGGTCGGCCCCTCCCACACGCTTAAAGCCCATTTTCCACAAACCGAGTGCGATTCTCCCTGCCCCGCATCCAAGGTCCAAGACATGGTCATTCCGACCAAGCCATTTCTCTATCAAAGCAACTTCAGATTTCCAAAGACCGATATTGGCAACTGCCCTCACATAGTGTTCAACAGTCCTGGGGTCATTAAAGTACTCTCTGATTCGCTTTATATTCACGGGGCCGTCATCATTGGTCCTCATAGATCGAAAATATTCAGAAAAAAGATTGATTCACAGAGAAGAACTCCCCTTATTACGCGGTCTTATTTCAAATGAAAGCAACCATTCAAACACAGGGCAAGCAGTACACGGTACAAGAAGGTGACGTTCTCATCCTAAATCGCTACCCCGAAACGGAAACCGGATCGAAGATTGAGATCAGTGAAGTACTCACTCTCGGTGAAGGCGATGGCTTTCAGCTCGGAGCTCCTTTTGTTGAGGGGGCTATGGTTAAAGCAACCATCCTCGAAAACAAGCGTGGACGTAAAGTCGTGATCTTCAAAAAGAAGAAGCGCAAGGGCTACAACCGTCGCCGCGGCCATCGCCAAGAGCTTTCCGTAATAAAAATTGATTCGATCGAGTCTTAATCCTCAAAGAGAGTATTTCTAGAAATGGCCCACAAAAAAGGACAAGGAACCAGTAAAAATGGACGCGACAGCGCATCTCAGCGTCTTGGAGTGAAAAAGTTTGGTGGCCAGCAGGTCATCGCTGGCAACATAATCGTGCGTCAGCGTGGAACTCGCTTTCACCCAGGCTTGAATGTGGGAATGGGGCGTGACCATACCTTATTTGCTCTGAAGGACGGTGTTGTCGTTTTCGACAAGACGCGCCGCAAGGTTACGGTCGAAGCGTAGTCGCTTACCGATATCTGAATTTTAGAGCCCTCTTGTGCACTGCGGAAGAGGGCTTTTTCGTACGTTGGCTTAAGGCTTTTCCTCCAACGAGCGATTAAAAGGGATACCCGCACGAGTGATGTACGACAAACGACTCAACGATTTACTGAAGCAGCGAGCTCCGAAAGGTGAACACCTTATTTGGCTCGATGCGAAGATTGATGGAGCCAAAAGAGCAAGTCTCACCACCCTCGCATTAGAGGAATCCATGCGAATCTGCTCAAGCACCTTGAAGCACCATTCAAGCACGCTAATCACTGACCCCTATCGAAGATCCTAACCCAAATTTGGCGGCTCCCGACATTTACTATGAACTGAGCCCTGAGACGGACAGTTCACTAATGAAACACGACGGGGATGCCTAAGAATTTTTGCCACCGCATTTTCAGCTTTGATGGCTCTCGTAGTCTTGGTCTACATTACGTATTGAGCGTGCATTGCTCAGGGGAAGAAGCGTTCCCTTTATCTTAAGGCGTGGGTATTCGCCATGGCAATTCCGCTCAACATGCTTCCCACAATACCGAGAAAGCCCTGATCCGTACCGCATATAAAGAGATTCGCAAAAGGAGTCGTGCCATCCTTAGTCTTACGCTGGGCTCCGTATATAGCTCCACGCTGTTTCCAGGTAAAGTGTTCCACCGTCTTCGGGGTGAACATATCGTGGGCGATGCAGTTCCTTGAGTAGTCCAAAGAATTAGGTGGCATAAAGGCTTTCGCCGCATTCCAAATACGACTTCTCCAATTCTCTTTCTCGGAATTGTATTCATCCTCTGTATACATCTCCCAAGAGTCATAATTTGCCAAGCAAGTGACCCTCACAATTCCTTCCGTCAGATTGGTCTCTCCATAGGCAAAATTATTCGGTATGCAAATGACTCCACTTGTCAAATCGACCGGGTCTTTCGCCTCCCGATAGGCAAAGCGGTCTCTGTTATTGAAAAAGACTATTGTATCATTGCCCCAATTAAACGACGAAGGCTGGTCTTTGAAAATCGAGATCGTTTCTGTAAAGGACAACCTGCCCGTCTTTATATCCGTTTCGCTTACGATTTTCTCCGAGCAGAGCGAGTAGGTTTCGGGCAATCCTACTGAAGACAGAACAATATCTGCCCGAACCTCTTCCCCACTATCCAATATGAGTCGGTCCACACGCCCCTTCTCAATCTTGAACGAGGCCACCCCAGTCCTCATCCTTCGAATACCCCCTGCCTCTTTGTACCGCTGGAGCAGCAGCTTAATAATATTGCGAATACCTTCCTGGGGACGGGCGAAACCCTCAAAGAAGATAGATTTAAACATCACCACGAACTGTCCAAAGTCCATATCTTCTTCGGTCGAACTTCCATAGTACATCAGCGGGCAGAAGATCATATCTTCGAGAACGACATCGGTGATGCATCGCCTCACCACTTCGCGAGCAGATCGGTAGGGATAATTGAACTCCGTATCGTCAAAAGCTTGGATAGTCTCTACCAATTTTCTAAACCCATCCATTTCGGTAGGAAATTCGCGCTCGACTTCTGATTCCAATAAACCAAAATCGTTATTAAAGCGAAGGTCTCTTCCAGGGAAAGAAACTCTCGACCCTAACTGCTCGGACAAATTTAGCTCCTCGCGACTAATTCGCAACTGCCGCAGAATGCGATTGAGCGGAGCTCGCTTAACACCAGGCTTCACAAAATTCGTCATCGCGTGGAGGCCAACATCGTACTTTCTACCCTCTTTGAAGTAGAAACTATTCAGACCACCCGGAGCGTAGTGCCGTTCAAATATGCAGACTTTTTTACCAAAATGGGCAAGACGAATACCCGCAGCGATGCCTGACATCCCTGCACCGACTATCGCCACATCATACTTTTCCATTTTTCGTATCTAACTGTACAATACAAAAAATGGCCCGACGCTTACGTCGGGCCAATAATCTTAAACCCACTCCGACTAGACTAATGCGTCGAACTTCGGAGTTAAATACTCCGCACAGCTGTCCAATGAAACTAGGTGTCCATATTCGCCTTCTGGGACTTCAATGCCGTGTTTCTTACGAAGCTCCATGACAATATCGAGGAAATCCATCGAATCTAGATCCAGTTGTTCCCGCAATGCCACCTCTGACTTTACATCGCTCAACTCCTCGTCAGGAGCGATTTCCGCGATGATGTCGAGAACCACTTGTTTACATTCGTCTTTAGTCATAAAAATACGTCCGTTTTTTAGTCTGAAAAGTGCCTCACAACCAGCACTGAATTTATTCCGAGCATACCAAAGGAGTTATTCAGAATTGCGTCAACCCGTTTTGCCTTAATGGATCGGCTCAGAACAAGGTTATTCATCTCACACTTTGGATCCAACTGGTCAACGTTAATAGAAGGGTGCACAATCTTGTCTTCAAAAGACGGAAGATTTCCAGCTAGCTCCAATGCTCCCGCAGCTCCCATGGCATGCCCAATAAATCCTTTTGTATTATTGATATACGTATCGGGGCAGTCCGCAAAAACCTCCCGAATAGCAGTACATTCCTGTATGTCTCCGAGGGGAGTCGCTGTTGCGTGAGTACTAACGATGTGGATTTCATTTGGGGCCATTTCAGCCTGTTTTAAGGCCGCCCGTATGCACTGCGTCTGCCGTTCTGGGTTGGGCAAGACGTAGTCTGTCGCGTCGGAATTAACATGGTAACCCGTAATTTCCCCATAAATCTTCGCTCCTCTGGCCAGGGCATCCTCGAGTCGCTCCAGTGTATAAAGTGCCCCCCCTTCACTCACTACGATCCCATTTCTTTCCACGTCAAACGGACGCGATGCCCTATTTGGATCCTCATGTTCCGCCAAGGCACCCTGGCTCTTAAAACCGGCGAAGATCCCAAATGTGTGAATGCTTTCCGACACTCCGCCCGCAATCGCCAAATCAACTTCGCCCAATCGCAGCATCTGCAGAGCGTGGATCAACCCTAAGTTTCCCGCGGCACAAGCAGCCCCGATCGCATAAGAGGGACCCGTCACCTTAAGATTCAAAGAAGTCTCTCCCGCAGGATTATTGGCAACGGTTCTTGGATTGTGGTGATGGCTCCAAAATTTGGTTTCGTAGTTAAATTGGGAAATGTTGTGGATCTCGTTTTCCGTTTCCACGTTTCCATGCTCCGTGGTCCCAATATATATTCCAACACGGTCTTTCGAAACTGCCTCGAAATCGATCCCACTATCGAAGACCGCTTCTCTCGCGCAGTAAATGGAGATGCTTCCCGCTCGAGTCCCCACCCGAACTTCCTTCTTTTTCTGGTATCGAAGTGGGTCAAAATTGCAAATCCCCGCTAGCACCTCACCCATGTACCGGATCTCAGTGCGGCTGATGCCAGCGACCCCATTCAGAAGGTTTGCCCTGAACTCGGATAAGCTGTTGCCGTTCGGTGCGGTCAGACCAACGCCCGTAATTACGATCCTGCTAAGCTCCATTTCTAGGAAATTTTAATTTTGCCATCCGTAAGATAATGTTCTTTGCGTAGCTAAAAAGTCCTCCTTATCAATACTAAACCAGAATAATGAAGATACTAGTCGTCGGCGGAGCCGGATTCATAGGGAGTCACTGTGTGAGACAGTTGCTCGCAGCGGGTCACGAAACCGTAATACTGGACAGTTTCGTCTACGGCCACCGCGACTCCATCCCGCAGGGCGTTACCGCCTACGACGGCGACATGGGTGACATCTCATTCACCCAACCGATTCTGGAAAAGGAGGAGGTCGACATCGTTATGCATTTTGCGGCATTCGCCTACGTCGGTGAATCCACGACGGATCCCCTCAAATACTATGACAACAACATCGCCAAAACCATTCGCCTGCTGCAAGCGATGAAAAACGCGAAGGTTAACACCTTCATTTTCAGTTCGTCCTGCACTATTTTTGGAGACACAAATGAGATGCCATTGCACGAGGATCTTCCCCGCCGAGCCCTCAGTCCTTATGGCCAAACCAAGCAGGATGTGGAGGTTCTCCTCGAATTCTGTACCAAGGCCTACGGATTGTCTTATGCCTGCTTCCGCTACTTCAATGCCTCCGGCGCGGATCCAGGTGGAAAAATCGGTGAAGACCACGACCCGGAAACCCACCTCATCCCACTCGCCATTCAAGCCGCCAGAGGGCAACGCGACAAGCTGATCATTTTTGGGAACGACTACCCCACTCCAGACGGGACCTGCCTTCGAGACTATATCCATGTCAACGACTTGAGCCGTGCGCACATCGCATCTTTCGAAAAACTGCAAACTCCAGGAACAGCACTCCATTATAATCTCGGAACTGGAAAAGCTTCCAGCGTCCTGGAAGTTATCAATACAGTCGAGGACGTCACTGGCCTCAAAGTCCCGCACGAGTTTGGTCCCAGAAGACCCGGAGACGTTCCTGCCGCTTACGCTTATCCCGAAAAAGCAATCAAAGAGCTCAACTGGGAAATAGAATTTCTTGATATCAAATCAATCGTTGAGACCGCTTGGAAATGGCACCAATCCAATCCGAACGGTTTTAAAAAGTAGCTCGCATTAAGAAACCGCCTAGAGTTCGATTTCTAACAGGCCTTGCTCGAAAATCGAGTTTTCCCTAGGCGTCTCTAAGGTTGGCTTTATCTAGGGGCGCTCGAAAAAATCGTTTCCAGCCCTCAGATAGCTAGTATTGATTCTGGTGCAAGTTCCCACTTTCCTTTCTTACATTTCCAACATGCTTTCAGACCTACATGAACGTCTTCGTTTCAGAAGACCAAATCTCTTGTGAACTAATCGCTTCCGCCCTTAGAAGCGACTTTGATCTCAATTAAATCTGGGACGTGCATTCTAATTAACGAAAATTCTGGCGAGCATCCAATGCGCTTTTGAGAGTTACGGCATCAGCGTAAAGCACTGAACCTCCACTTGGAAGACCAAATCCGATCCGAGTGACACTGATTTCGTAAGGCTGGAGCAGGTCAATCATATAGTGGCAGGTCGCCTCCCCTTCGATGTCATTGGGCAATGCCAAGATCAACTCGGGTACCTCTCCCGCCTTTGCTCGATTCAGTAGGGACTCAAAGTTTAGTTCACTCGGACCAATCCCGTTGATCGGTGACAGCTTCCCGTGTAATACATGGTAAGAGCCATTGTACGCACCGGACTTTTCCAAGGAGAGTAAATCACTCACGTGCTCGACCACGCAAACCGTACCCGAATTGGCCCGATGCTCGTCCTGGCAAATCGAGCAGCACTTTGATTCACATAAATTGCCGCAATTCTCGCAGCTCGATACATTGTCTCGAGCATTGGCCAAGGCGTCTATGAGCCCCTGACAGGTTTCCGGCTTCTCCAAGAGCAGCTGGATCGCCATCCTCTCTGCCGACCGGTACCCAACGCCTGGCAACTTCTTCAACTGCTTTTGCAGTGTATCGAACGAGGGGGTCATTTAAGAAACAGTCGAAAAGCCAATAGGGTTACACCAGCCCGGGAAGAGTCATCCCCTCAGTCGCTTTTCCCATTTCTTTTTCATGTAGCGTCTTGGCTTGAGCACTAGCTTCTTTGACGGCTTGCAAAATCGTCTCCTCAATTAGAGAGGCCTCTTCCTTTAGTAAATCTGGATCGATCGTAATATTCTGAAATTCGCCAGAAGCCGTAATTCTTATAACCACTGCTCCACCACCGCCTGAGATCTCTAGCTCTTTTCCTGCGAGCTCCGCTTGCAGCACCTCCATTCGCTTCTGCATTTTCTGCGCTTGTTTGAGAAGTTTTCCAACACCGGCCATGATTTATAGTTCGTTAAGGATAGTTGCTAATTAGAGAGCTAAGAAGTGTGAAACATAGGCAGCTTTAGTAAGGCAGTCAAGGCGTCAACTCGAAACCAAACTGGTCATCCCTTCAATCGCGTTCGGAAAAGCCGGCTGCCAATCAAAGACTTCTTTCATTTTCCTGTTCAATATTCTTCGATTAGCAGGACGCTGCCCATCCATACGTCGGGATCCTCTGGCCCCAGTCAGCGACGGGTCAAAACCGGGAGTTGGCACCTTCATCCTAGCAGATAACTCACTCACCAAATTCTCTCTCAATATCGGAACATCATCCACCACGCTAAAAATCCCTCCTGCGTTTTCAGATCGAAAAACGGCTCCTATCGCTCCCACAATATCCTCGAGACGAATCAGATTTAAAAAATAGTCGCCATACCCGGGAAGCACTCCATCGGCTTTCGCGATCCGCTTTGCGAGGAAGGAACGGTCTGGACCGTATATTCCACCTAATCTCAAAACCGTCTTAGTAGCGAGGTCATTGGATTCCAGAAATACGCGTTCCGATTCCAGGATTAATTCAGATCGCTCCGAACTGGCTCGGGCGTCTTCTTCTTCTATCCAACTTCCCCCACTATCTGGATACACAGAAACGCTGCTAGTGTAAATCGCGGAGCCCGAAAATCCAGATCGTCTCATCCATTCCGTGAACGATCGATTTCCATCAACATAAGAGAGCAAATAGCCCTCCAGATTCGGCGTGGCGGCACTTACGCAATTCAGCGACCAATCTACATTCTCTGCAAACGTATACCACGCTTTCTCATGCACGTTTCCCACAAAAACGTCCATTCCTGTACTACGGAGCTCGTCAGCCATCTCCTTATTCCGAGTGACAGCCAAGATCCTATTCCCTTGTGCTAGCTCATGAAGTCCTACCGCCCGTCCTACATAGCCGCAGCCCAAAATCAGGACCGTCTTCATGTATTTCGCTCTTTCGCTAAAGTTTGCTTGCTCATCTTAATTGACCGAAAAAATTTCAAACGTTCGCCACTAGGCCCCAAAAAAAACAATAGAAACAGATCCCGAGCAATACAAGCAACCCAAACATGTATTAGCGATCGTATTTGACGGTATTGAGGAAGCCGAGCCCTTGGCTTCCCGCGAATATATTGATAAAATCGGGGGGTTAAAACGGTCATGGTATCGGTTAGCGATTCGCAACAGGTCGAAGGTCGCAACGGCATTCGTTTTCAGGTGGATCAATCACTTAGAGGAATTGATGTTAGCTCATTAGATATGGTCTTCCTCGCGGGTGGTCCCGGTGTGCTACTTCCGGTTAAGAACATTTTGATCATTGATGATTGTCCAGCCCTGCGGCCGCGGATTCAAATTCGTTGCAGCGATTTCCAGGGTTCCAAAATTCCTGGCTCAAGCAGCTATTTTCGAAAATCGTCCCACCACCATTAACTCATCATTTAGATCGAACTCCCCAATTGCAGTCAGGACCGAATCGTCCAGTCCGCCCACACTATCACTTCCCAATGATCTGGCACCGCGATCGAATTCAGCATTAAACTCATCCCATGGATCGTAGGCGAGGAAACCGCTCAGCCCGTCGCTGATTCGTTCCATGCAATCTCAAATCGTATCCCTAAAAAACAGGAGCCTTTAACTTTAGCCTTGGCCATCCAGCAATTAAGCCTTTTCCCCTCGGTTCCATGAGGGTATCTGATAATTCGCTAAGAGGTATCGTAGTAATATTTAAGATTCAAAATTTGGCTTTTGAGTTGTGTTATAAACAGAGCGTATTGCGATGCGAAGAAACGAAATTTGGGCTCGAATGGGACCAAAGAACGAAGATATTGAACTTATTGGACAATCATCTAGAAGACAAATGATTAAAGAACACGATTTCATAGCTATTGGCGGCGGGAGCGGCGGGTACAACGCCGCCCGGGTCGCTAGACAATATTCTGACAATGTCGCCATTATTGACGGGGCCAAAGAACTGGGCGGTCTCTGTATTCTCAAAGGTTGTATGCCCTCAAAAACCCTCATCTATTCAGCCGAGGTCCTCCACCTTGCTCAGCAGGGAACCCGCTTTGGACTCTCCATTCCACACGCTAAGGTCGACATGAAAGCCCTTCATGAGCGCAAACTAGCAACTATCAAAGAGTTTACCGACTACCGAATCGAATCGATGGAGAGTGGCAAATTTCACCTCTACCGAAACTTTGCCAAGTTCATTTCTAATGACACGGTCGAGCTCGACGACGGAACACAAATAAAAGGAAAACACTTTATCATCGCGACAGGTTCCTACGTATCGAAACCGCCCATACCTGGAATCGACCTACCCGAAATTTGGACAAGTGATGATGTATTGGATCTAAGCGAACTCCCAGAATCCGCTATCGTGCTGGGCGGAGGAGTGGTTGCTTGCGAACTCACCCAGTTTCTAAACCGTGTCGGATGCAAAACCATTCAGATACAAAGGAGCCCACACATCCTCAAGGATCAGGCTCCCGACGTTTCCAAAGTCGTAGAGAAAGCACTGATCAGAGAAGGAGTCGATCTGCTGACGGACACCAAACTCCTTAGCATTTCCAAAACCGATTCCGGCTTTGATATCACCTTCGAGCACACAGGCACTCAAGTCACCCGTTCAGCAAGGCATGTTGTAAATGCTCTCGGACGGTTCCCTGCTACGGCTTCACTGGGTCTCGAAAACGCCGGAATCGAGCTCGAGCCCAATGGCCAAATTCAGACAGACAAATACCAACGCACCTCCAATCCAGCAGTGTATGCCGCAGGCGATTGCACTGGACCCTTCGAAGTCGTACACACTGCAGTGCTACAAGGTGAGCTCGCAGCCTACCATGCTTCCGGGATCGAAAAGACTCCCCTCAACTACGACCACATGCTCGATATCGTCTTCACTGATCCCCAAGTCGCTCGGGTCGGACTGACAGAAAAGGAGTTAAAGAAGCGGAATATTGAATACATTACCGCCGACTATCCGTTCGATGACCACGGGAAATCCATTCTCATGGAGGCCAAGCAAGGGTTCGTACGGCTCTTCGGAGAAAAGCCAACGGGCAAAATTATCGGCGCCGAAATCGTATCCAAAGATGCTGGAGAGCTAATACACGCCCTTTCCGTCGCGATATCGAATGGACTTACCGCAGCATCTCTCCTTCAAACCCATTGGTATCACCCTACTCTCTCAGAAATAATATCTTATCCCCTTGAAGACATCGTCGACGAACTCGCGGTGCAATAAGGTGGCGGGCTACCCAATCCGCACGGTAAAGTCTTGCAGAATGCCGCGTCTGATCATCGAAATGCAGAAGTTCTTTTAGTAATTCTTCCATTATGTTCGTGATGGATTCAAAACCGCGATCAATACCACGCGCATTCATTCAATCCTTCCCAATCAATCGATATTTCCCTTACATTTGTTTTCTAAATTATGACCTATACACCGTCTGAATTCCTCGTCGATTTACTCAACGCCAAAAGCCCTTCGGGAGCGGAAGGACAAGCCCAGGCCGTCTTCGACAAATATGTCGAGGCCCGTTCCGATTCCTACGAACGGGACGTTCTAGGCAATCGCATCGCAACCCTCAAAGGGAATGGTGGGCCATCAGTCATGTTTTCCGGTCATCTTGACGAACTTGGTTTCATCATCACCTACATCGACGAAAAAGGGTTCCTCTACTTCGCCACTATTGGCGGCCACGACCGTATCATCATACCGGGCCGTCGCGTGCTCATCCAGACCAAAAGGGGAGTGATAAAAGGGGTCACGGGTAAACGAGCGGTCCACCTCATGAATGCGGAAGACAGAGAAAAGGTCCCAAAAATCAATGAGATATGGATCGATATTGCCGCGGCAAACAAGGAAGACGCTTTGACACGTGTGCAAGTAGGCGACGTAGCCACTTACGATCACGAGTTCGAACTCATTCATGGTTCCGTTGGTGCAGCTCGCGCCTTCGACAACAAGTGCGGAGCCTACATTGTCGGGGAAACACTGCGTCGCCTGTCGGCAGACAATGAGTCCTTAAAAGCAAAAGTAATATCTGTGGGCACCGCCCAGGAAGAAATCGGCGTCAGAGGTGCAATTACATCTAGCTACAGTGTAAATCCTGATTTTGCAGTCGCCGTGGATGTTAGCCACAGCACCGATCATCCTGATTGCGACAAGCGCAAATTCGGGGAAACCAAATTGGGAGCAGGACCGATCATCACTCGCGGTCCAAACATCAATCCTATCGTATTCAATAAACTGATCGAGGCGGCCAAGAAACGTGACATCCCCTACCAACTCGAAAGTGATCCTCGACCTACTGGCACAGATGCTCGAGCCATTCAAATGGCCCGCAGTGGAGTCGCCACCGGCCTCATCTCTGTCCCTCTTCGCTACATGCACACACCCAGCGAAATAGTCGACCTTGAAGATGTCGAACAATCCATCCGACTCCTTGAAGGATTTGCCAAAGACCTCCAGGTCGGCGAAAACGGGAATTGGTAACAGCTATCACAATATATTGAAGGCCCTCTTGGCCGGCTTCAATTCAGCGAAAACTAGGATGGATTGGATGGCATCTACGAATCAACGTCGCAATGCAACAAAGCTCCTTCATTCGAGGGAGTCGGAGAAGTTAAATTTGAGAATAAAAATCTTGATTCCGAACCGAGGATTAATCGGAAAGTGTTTTGATGAGAGGAAACGGATTTTCAAATCCAATCCAAGGATATGACAGAGGAATGGACTACTTATATACCATCCCAAATTGGCGAACGTGCTGGACTTAACCCCCAAACGAATCCCGACTCACTAGCGGTAGTGGAATGAGAACGTGACTGATTCTTCATGACCAAAGACTGCCACCATTTCAGGCGTCCAGGGCCCATAAGGTGCTCCGTTCTGGATCGCGGTGCGACACATATAAATGCCAATCACTTTAGCAGTGCTGTTGGGCAGCAATTTCAGATCCTCTACGTATCCATCCTTCGTGAGAATAAAGCGGAGGAAGACTTTGCTGTTGGACTCCTTGCCAGCCGCTTCATCGGCTAGCGAATTCCAACGCACGCTGATTGTCTCGATCAGGCGCTCCATGTATTCACCAAACTCGCTGAATTTCGCGTCGACCGCGATGGTGCCGGTGCGCGAAACACCGGGCCCACGATTGCCGCGGGGTCCAGGCGCCACTTTGGGAAGTCGGGGTCGCGGTCTGGGCGAGGGTTCGGAATAGTCTGAGCTCAACTGGGCACTCTGCGGTGCGACGAGCGGCTGGAGCCCGGCTGCCTCTTGCTCTTTTTCATCCCCTTCTTCCGCCTCTCCCTTCAGGTACTCATTTACATTGGTGGCGGCATCTATTTCTTCGTGGTCAATTTCGGCGAGTCCCGTTTCATCCGGGTCTTTTTCTTCCTGCTCGCCCGGTATCGGAATCTGCTTCTCCAGAGGCAAAGTCTCCACCTGCGGAAGCAGCAAAGGTCGTTCCTCGGCAGTCTCCGTCTCCTCCTGCTCCTGAATTTCGGGAGCTGGGGGCGGGGTGATCTCTGGAGGCCTCAGGTCACCCATCAAAAACTGGTTGGTCTCGATATCATCCTCGCTCTCAACCGAGGGTCGATTCTCCTGGTCAAGTTCGTCGGGTTTATCCTCTTGAGCCGCCTGCTGACTGCGAGCGGCAAAATTGTTGGTTTGGTCAGGCTCATTCTCTGGGGCATCTGGATTTGTCTGAGTGTAGACTTGCTCCGGCTCTTCCTCATCAGGCGGCATTAGCTCAACCTCGTATTCCCTAAAACGGTCCTGAATCTTAGTTCGTTCCGTAGTAAAAACGTTCGAGGGCATCCATAAGAAGCCAATTAAATGAAATAATATCGTCCCGATCACCCCCGCAATAAGCGAACGACGCGAAATCGCACGACGGCGGAGCAGCGCATCCATCAGAAGCCTCTCCTTGCCTCGTCGGATTCGTTTCCGGGTGATTTCCTCTGTTGAAAATGACATTCTCGAGGTCAGATTAAACTGTGACTCACCAGCATGGCCTTTGTTTCATCAAATGGCAACCCCATGATGTTGGAATGCGACCCCTTAAAGGATTCGATAACAAGATCCGTTCCCTCCTGAATTCCATAAGAGCCCGCCTTGTCCAGCGGATTAACGATCTCGAAATAGCGTTCGATAGTCTCATCACTCAGCTCTTTGAAAGTCACCTCGCTTCGAACGCCGATTGTCTCCTCAATCTGCCTAGACTGGCATTGAAGCGAAACTCCCGTATGTACAATATGGGTACGTTTTGAAAGTTTTCGTAACATGCTTCGTGCATCGTCCATATCAACGGGTTTGTTCAGTACCCGTCCGTCTAGATGAACCGTTGTGTCCGAGCCCAGAACAAAACGGTCGGGAAATCGATTTCCCACCCAACCGGCCTTTAAAAATGCATTCTCACGTACCATGGCTTCCGGATCGGAATCACCCGATTCATTCTCTTCCACCTCCGCAGGGATGATCTCGAATGGAGCCCCCATCCGCTCCAAGATGTCTTTTCGGCGAGGCGAGGCGGAAGCGAGGATGAATCTAGCTGGATTAGATGCACTCATAACGACCGTCGCATTTCATAGGAATACCTAATCAAATAGCCACGAAAAACGGCGGGCCAGAATTGCAGGGACCAAAGCCAAGGTAGGGGAAGACGCCTCAGGGCTCCTAACCACTAGAGCAATAATCCCGGTCTAATTATCTTTCAATAGCCCAATCTTTGGGCCAGTGCTTGTGTTGTCCCGCGTTGGAGAATCTTTATCATTTCTCTCTGATACGCAGCACAACGTGAGAGCTAGCCCTACAGGGTGTTAACTCCCGCCTGGGCGAAAACCGGGATGCTCCTCTGAAAACATTCGAACTAGCCGCGAAAATCCCCACGGCAAAAACTTGCTCTTTGCCGGGCGAGTTGTTCTTTTCATTGGCTTCCGTATGAAAATCGGACTAGGCCAGATAAATGCAACCGTAGGCGACCTTCAGAATAATGAAGAGCGAATCGTGCAAGCCTACCATGAATTGGTTTCCCAAGGGGCGGACTATGTTGTTTTTCCTGAATTGGTTATCACCGGTTACCCTCCAAGAGACCTGCTATTCAAGCAGCAGTTCGTTCCGGATAACTTGGAATCACTCACAAGGGTAGCCTCCAAAACCAGCTCTGTCCCAGCTATTCTTGGATATGTTGATTTAAACGATAATTCTGCCGGACGGAGTTTTCGCAATGCCGCTGCCGTCTGCTTCGATGGTAAAGTCCAGGAGACGGGGTACAAGTGCCTTCTACCAACTTACGATGTCTTCGACGAGGACCGATACTTCCAGGCCGCCCAACAGCCTTTGGTTTTCGAACACAACGGACGGAAGATCGCCTTAACCATTTGTGAGGATATTTGGACCTCGCCAGAGGTTGCTCCTCGACAACTTTACCCTACCTCACCCACTGAGTTCCTTAAGACCCAGTCACTCGATCTTCACTTCAATCTTTCCGCCAGTCCATGGCACATTGAAAAGACGCACCTGCGCCGTAAGTTGATATCTGACGTTTCGATCCAATTGGGATGCCCTAGCATTTATGTTAACGCTGTAGGCGGTAACGACGAGCTCATCTTCGACGGCCGAAGCATGATCGCGAACACAAAAGGCGAGATCATTGCCGGTCTTTTGGGATTTGCCGAGGAACTGCGAGTGGTCGACGTTCGGGGCAGTCCCAACAAGATTGAACCCAGTTTTGAACAATCCCAAATGCAGGATATCGAAGATGCACTCGTACTTGGGTTGAAAGATTACGTCCACAAGTGCGGGTTCAAAAAAGCCTTAATCGGACTGAGCGGAGGCATTGATTCTGCGGTCACCGCTGCTCTCGCCGTAAAAGCCCTCGGGAAAGAGAATGTCACCGGTATCGCCCTACCTTCTGCCATTTCCTCGGACCATAGCAAAAACGACGCGAAAGAACTTGCCCAGAATTTGGGCATCGAGTTCCACATGGTTCCAATCGAAGGAATCATCGCCGCTTCTGAGGCCACTCTGAAGCCTCTCATTTGCCACACGGAAAAAGATGTAACTGAGGAAAACATACAAGCACGATCTAGAGGACTTCTTCTCATGGCCCTCTCAAACAAATTTGGGGCCCTCCTGTTAACCACTGGCAACAAGAGTGAACTTTCCGTAGGCTATTGCACCCTTTATGGCGACATGTGTGGCGGACTCGCCGTTATTTCTGATCTGCCCAAAGTTAAAGTCTTCAAACTGGCTCTTCACATGAACCGAGATGGCTTATTGATTCCGGTCAATACGATAGAAAAGCCCCCTTCCGCCGAGCTACGTCCCGACCAGAAGGACGAAGACAGCTTACCATCCTACGTTGTCCTCGATGGCATTCTCAAAGCCTACGTCGAAGAAGGAATGTCCAGCAGCGACATTATTGCTCTCGGGTATGACGCAGACGTAGTAAAAGACATTACACGCAAAGTTGACCTAAACGAATACAAGCGCAAGCAAGCCGCCCCCGGTCTAAAACTCACTCCCCTCGCCTTCGGCGTTGGCCGCCGTATTCCAATTGTACAAAAATACGTCTCGTGAATACTATTTCCAACGAAGCACCCAGAATAAACCAAGAGCCTCATAGAAATTAGCAATATCCTCCTTCGTGACTTCCATGTCCTTCGCGGGCAAAAAACTCTCTGCAATGTCAAATTCCACTGATCTTTTCGAACGTGCCAAGCAACTAATTCCTGGTGGCGTCAATTCGCCCGTGCGGGCATTTCGCTCTGTCGGTGGCACCCCTTTTTTTACTAAGAAAGCAAATGGAGCCACACTCACCACGGCGGACGGTCAGGATCTCATCGACTTCGTCTGCACATGGGGTCCTGCTATCCACGGTCATAATAATCCTGTGATCCGGGACGCCATCGCTGAAGCTCTAAATAAGGGAACCAGTTTCGGCACACCTAACCCATATGAAGTCGAAATGGCTGAGCTACTCGTGGAAATGGTGCCATCCTTGGAAAAGATACGCATGGTCAATAGTGGGACCGAAGCAACCATGACGGCCATTCGGCTCGCACGCGGCTACACAAAGCGGAACAAGATCATCAAATTTGAAGGATGCTACCATGGCCACGTTGATTCGCTTCTCATCAAAGCCGGTTCCGGAGCCTTGACACTCGGCAATCCGGACAGTGCCGGCATTCCTGAGAGCCTGGCCGCGGAGACGATCGTGCTTCCATTCAATGAACTCAAAGCAGTCGCGGTAGCATTTGAGAAATACAGCGATGAAATCGCTGGAGTTATCCTTGAGCCCTATCCCGCTAATATCGGTTTGATCTTTCCAAAGTCGGGATATTTACAAGGGCTTCGCGATCTCTGTACACAGCACGGCTCCGTGCTCATTTTCGACGAGGTAATGACGGGATTTCGCGTAACCGCAGGTGGAGTCCAGACTAAAGAGGGAATTACACCCGACTTGACCACTCTCGGCAAAATAATCGGCGGCGGTCTTCCTGTGGGTGCCTTGGGCGGCAGAGCTGAAATCATGGATCATCTCGCCCCGCTTGGGCCTGTCTATCAGGCAGGTACCTTGAGCGGCAATCCACTTGCCATGGCCGCCGGAATTGCATCGCTCAAGCTTCTCAAGGAGAGCGACGCCTACGATCGGCTCGAGAGGAGTGGAATTCAGGTGAAGGAGGCTATTAGCTCAACCCTGAACGAGATCGGGCTGCCCGGCCAGATTCCTCAAGTTGGGTCCATGTTCTGTCTCTACTTCACCGACGCACCTGTCGAAAACCTTGATGAGGCCACCGCAACGGACACTGATAGGTTCAAAAAATACTTTCATACTTGCCTAGAAAACGGCGTCTACATCCCTCCCTCGAAATACGAAGGTAATTTCATCTCCACCGCCCACGACCAAGGCGGCATCGACCAAGCATGTGACGTATTCGTGAACGCGTTACGATCGCTGTAGTGCAATAGACTCGCCTTACAGTTGCTTTATCCACGATAAGACAAACTTTCTCTCCGGTAATCCAAAATTATCAGACCGTAACCATCCGGTCCATACCGCCGCGTTTGGGATTCTGATTTTCCGTGTCCAAACGCATCTCCATCCAATGCTCTGATTGGAGGCGGCGAGTAAAGCGATGCCCCATCCTATGCAGCAGAAAGTGCTCTCTTAGATTGGTTGGATTTAGGAGCACCGCATTTTGATAGGCGATGAAATTACGCAAGGGTTCCGAAAGGGCTTGCTTTCCCTCCGCCAAGTTTTGATTGGACAGATGTCCAGCTTTCGAGCGAGAAAAGCAAGGCGGGTATCCTCTTCGACACATTTAGATTCAGCCCCTCCCAAATCTTGGGAAACGGCTGATTTATGTGGTTGAGGTTACGAGAACCGACCATCTTGAGTTGTCGGTCTGGGGCAATAGAAACGAACCATACAATGAAAGGCAAAATATACCCGACCGAACAGAAGATCTGCATTCCTCCGAAAGCCTAGAGAAGCGATAAGACGATCTTAGACGTCTGCCAAGCGCAGCAAATATGCGAGCATACGAAATGCACAGCAAAGCACTTTTAGAGGAGGCTATAGGAGAAAAACTGTGAGCCCCAAGCACAAGCGGCAGATCGCAGAAAAGCTTGTATCCGGGAGGCTCCTTATTAATCGATCAGTAAACGATTACTCATCCCTTTTACGATCCTCATCGATATCGGACTCGTCATCACTCTCACTGTCGTATCCCGCATCTTGGTCCTCACTAACAGGGTCGTTTTCCGAACCGTCGTCTTCCTCCGAAGATGTACTTTCTAAATGGTGAAGGCCGCCGCCATGATCATCGCCGAGGTCATGATCAGGGTCGTGGTCTTGGTCGTAGTCGTAATCCGAATGATATTCATCGCTTTTATCGTAACCTTGTGGATCCACTACTTCGTAGTTTGAGAATTCGGCCTTTTCCTTTTCATCCCCTTTCTTTTTTAAGAATACCGAGACCAAAATCGCGACCTCATACAGAACCCAAAGCGGAATGGCCAAAGCCAACTGAGTTATCGGTTCAGGCGGAGTCAATATTGCAGCAGTAATCACAATACTGAGCACGATGTATCGCCTATAGGTTCTTAACTGCTGCGGAGTGACTACTCCAACCGAAACCAAAACCACAATGGCCAAAGGCATCTGAAAAGCGAGCCCCAGACCCAATATCGTAAAAGTGAGAAACCCGAAATAGTTGCTTGTCGTCCAAAGAAGCTGAAACCCTAGCAGATTGTTGAACCATATTACCGCCATAATCGTTCGCGGCAAAAGAAAAAAGTATCCAAACGTACAGCCCAGTAGGAAGAGAATGAGAACAGCAAACGAACCTGGAACTAGGATTTTCTTTTCTCTAACCGTCAAAGCCGGCGCTAGGAATTTGCCCGCGTAGTATATAATAACTGGAGACGCTACCATTAAACCAATAATAATGCCGATGAGAAGCATAGCCACGAATACACCGGTGACGTTCATAGTTGTCAGCCCAGCGAAAACCACCGCACGCTCGGCTTCGGTCAAATGGGAATAATTGGATTCAAGCGGGGAGAGAAGAATATCCTTAACGTCCTTTATAAATACCATCGACGCAAAAAAAGCCGCTACGAATACGACAAGTGGTTTGAGCAGGGTCCAGCGCAGTTCTTCCAAATGGTCCAGAAAGCCCATTTGCTTTGGATCGCCTGCCCACTTAGGTTCATCGTCCCTCTCTTCGTATGGTTCGATCTCGCTCATTCAAATTTTCAAAGAGACTTAATTAACAGCGGAATCGCATCGAGCAACTTCAATTTGCGAAAGTCCGTGGATCGAGTTGCAGGGAGGGTTTTAAAAGCCATCTATGCCGCTTCACTGAAATTTGGAACAGGTAATCGGTATCCGGGTAGCAATTCAGTTCTAATCCAATCATAAATTTCTTTACTCACGAGATCGCATCAATCCCATTGACAGACGCCTATCCGTCCTTATGAGGAACCTTTTTCCTAGAGGAAGTCGTCATTTTTCGGGCCTCTACTACATCGCAAATCAATAATAGTTCATTCAGGATGCCATCCAAAAAAACTGCGAAAAAAGCAAAGAAGGTCGCGAGCAAACGCACTCCAAAGGCCGCTAAATACGTTTACTCGTTCGGTAAGAAAACCAACGGTAACGCCAAAATGAAGAACTTGCTTGGCGGCAAGGGAGCCAATCTTGCGGAGATGGCCAGAATCGGTCTACCGGTTCCAGGTGGCTTCACAATTACGACGGACGTCTGTGTAGAGTACTACAAAAACGGCCGCATTTATCCTGCCGCCCTCAAGGGCCAGATTGCTGCCGCGATCAAGCTTTGCGAAAAGGAGAGCGGTAAGAAGTTCGGCGACCAGAGGAACCCTCTTCTGTTCTCCGTTCGCTCTGGCGCTCGCGAGTCCATGCCAGGCATGATGGACACGATCCTCAACCTTGGTCTTAACGACAAGACGGTAGAGGCCCTCAAGGTGAAGTCTGGTAATGGACGTTTCGCCTACGACTGCTACCGCCGTTTCGTTCAAATGTACGGAGATGTCGTAATGGGCGTTCAATCTCGTACGGAAAACGAGCCAGACCCCTTCGAGCACGAACTGCATTTGGTGAAGAAGGAAGTCGGCGTAACAGTTGATTCCGACCTTACTGAAGAGGACAACAAGGAAGTCATCAAGCGTTTCCAGAAACTCATCAAGGATCGAACTGGCGGTGCATTTCCGCAAGACGTTCAGAAGCAACTCGATGGGGCAGTCAGTGCGGTTTTCAATTCTTGGGAAAACGAAAGGGCCATTCTCTACCGACAGAAATACGGTATCCCAGCGGAATGGGGAACCGCTGTTAACGTCCAGTTGATGGTGTTCGGTAACTTAGGCGACACTTCCGCAACAGGTGTAGCATTCACACGTGACCCCGCCAATGGCGAGAACGTGTTCTACGGTGAATACCTGATCAATGCCCAAGGTGAAGACGTAGTAGCTGGCGTTCGCACACCATTCCCGATCGCCCAGCTCGCTGACGACATGCCTAAGTCTCATAAGGAGCTCAGCGTCGTCCGTAAGAAGCTGGAAAAACACTTTGGCGACGTACAGGATTTCGAATTCACGATTGAAGACGGGAAGCTCTACATGCTGCAGACGCGTAACGGAAAGCGCACTGGTCTTGCCGCTGTGCGGATCGCAGTCGAGATGACCAAGCAGAGGCTGATGACCCAGCAAACTGCGGTCACCAAGATCCCTGCGGACCAAATTTCGAGCTTGCTTGTTCCGATCTTTGACACGAACGCCATCAAGAAGGCCAAGTTGATGGCAACCGGTCTTCCCGCAGGCCCTGGAGCGGCTTCGGGCAAAATCGTCTTCAACGCGGCCGATGCCGAGAAGGAAGTCGCATTCGGCAACTCAGTTGTTCTTTGCCGAGAAGAGACTTCTCCAGAAGACCTGCGTGGCATGATAGCTTCAGACGGGATCCTAACTTCACGAGGAGGTGTTTCGTCTCACGCGGCTCTAGTTGCTCGCCAAATGGGCAAGGTTTGTATTTGTGGTGCTTCCGGCATCCACATCGACTACACTTCAGCAACTCTTACTGCAGGGAAGATCGTCCTCAAGGAGGGTGACTCAATTTCTATCGATGGCACCACTGGTGAAATTTTCGCCGGAAGCGTAGCAACCGCACCTTCAGAAGTCTCTCAGGTCCTAGCAGGCAAGATGAAAGCTGAGAAGAGCTACACCTACCAAATGTTCAATCAGATAATGAAATGGTCTGACAAGTATCGTACAATGGGTGTTCGCACGAACGCTGACTCTCCGGAGCAGTCCAAGTCTGCTGTATCTATGGGAGCAGAAGGCATCGGCCTATGCCGCACCGAACATATGTTCTTCGAAGGTGATCGCATATCCTACATGCGTGAGATGATACTCGCTCCTTCAGTAGCCGCGCGCAAGGCAGCCCTAAAGAAGCTGCTTCCTTTCCAACGCAAGGACTTCAACGGTCTTTTTAAAGCGATGGAAGGCCGCCCAGTCACTATTCGATTCCTCGATCCTCCATTACATGAGTTCTTACCACACGACGACGCTTCTCGTCGGGACTTGGCAGAGCACTTAGGAGTTTCTCCGGAAATAGTTAGCGATCGTGTTCGAGCACTTCACGAAGAGAACCCAATGCTGGGGCATCGTGGATGTCGACTTGGGATTTCCTACCCGGAAATCACTGAAATGCAAGCTCGAGCCGTGTTCGAAGCTGCCGCTCAGGTACTCAAGCTAAAGAGCAAAATCAAAGTGAAGCCAGAGATCATGATACCTCTGGTAGGTTTCAAGGATGAGCTCGACAACCAAGTGGCGATTGTTCATCGCGTCGCAGCTGAGGTTCAGAAAGCTAAGGGCGTAAAAATCGACTACCTAGTAGGCACAATGCTTGAAGTGCCTCGTGCTTGTGTAACTTCTGCAGAAATCGCGAAAACCGCACAGTTCTTTAGCTTTGGCACCAACGACCTTACTCAGACCACTTTGGGAATGAGTCGCGACGATGCAGGCAGCTTCCTAGGCAAGTACAAGGACCTCGATATCATTCCGCAGAATCCGTTTGCAACGCTCGACCAAGAAGGAGTTGGCTCATTGGTGAAGCAAGGTGTTGACGGTGGAAAATTCACAAACCCTGATATCAAGTTAGGCATCTGTGGAGAGCATGGAGGCGACCCCGCATCTATCAAATTCTGCCACAATGCTGGCCTGTCTTATGTTAGCTGTTCGCCTAATCGCGTTCCAGTGGCCCGTCTCGCCGCCGCCCAAGCAGCGATTGAGGCCGAAGCGTAGAAGGCTTGCCAATTTCGCTAACCCAACTTTCAACCGTGCCCTGCTCTCGCTACTGGGAGCAGGGCAAATTTTTCTCAATAGACAAACTAGCATTTTTGACAAATTCGTCTAGATAGTTGATAGTTATTTCATAGATCCTTCAGACTCAAAATTACAGACTAACCCCCTCTCCTCTTTGTTCGAGCTCGAAGAAAATAGAAAAAAAGTTCAGAGTGCCCTTCTTGTCGGGATTCAACATCCCAATATGACGCGTCAGGAATCTGAATACTTATTAGCTGAACTAGCGGAACTTACACTAAATCTGGATATTCCCATAACGGGCGAGATGATTATCAAGCTCCGCAAGCCCACGCCCGCTTTTCTCGTTGGGAAAGGGAAACTCGAGGAGATCATCAGCATCATTCAAGAGCAAAAAATAGACGTTATCATTTTCGATGAGGAACTCTCCCCTGCTCAGCAACGAAATTGGGAGCGTGAATCCAAAATCGCTGTAATTGACCGCCAAGAGGTGATCATCGACATTTTTTCCGAAAGGGCTCAGACCAAAGAAGCTGTCCTTCAGGTAGCTCTTGCTCGCATGCAGTACTCTCTGCCGCGCTTGACCAGAGCTTGGACTCACTTGAGTCGGCAACGAGGTGGGGGCACAGGTGCCAGAGGTCAAGGTGAAACCCAGCTGGAAGCGGATCGACGCATGATCAACGATCGCATTGCGATTACAAAAAAGGAGCTCAAAGAGGTTATCAAACACCGGCACGTGCAACGGTCCAAGCGCATCCGCCTTCCTGTCCCCACTGTTTCAATAGTTGGATACACAAATGCTGGCAAATCTTCGCTTTTAAACAAGCTCACTCAGTCAAACGCTCTTGCAGAAGACAAATTATTCGCCACCCTCGACCCCACGACCCGTCGCCTCGATCTCGACAAAAGCCAACATGTGCTTTTGACTGATACCGTTGGATTTGTGAGACGTCTTCCTCACAGGCTCGTCGATGCTTTCAAAGCGACTCTTGAAGAAGCTATCGTCGCCGATCTGCTTATACACTTAGTCGATGTCTCGAATCCGGAATTCGAAAGTCACTTTGAAACAACTGAATCGGTATTGGCAGAAATTGGAGCCACCGAGAACCCAAGGCTCCTCGTTTTCAATAAAATCGACAAATTTGGGGATGTGGAAGCCCTTTGCCGGATAAAGCTTCTTTATGAAGATGCCCTATTCATTAGTGCCGCCACAGGAGAAGGACTTAAAGCTCTAAAAGAAGACATTTCGACGGTCCTCAACGCAAAACTAGCACCCTCCAGAATCGTCATACCGTACGATCGTTATGACATCATCTCAAAGTTACATTGCAGTGGAGGTATTCGCCACCAAAAACCCGAAGATGACGGTGTACATATCGAAGGTTTCTTCCCAGCAAGTGTTCAGGGTATCATCGCCCCGTTTATCGTCTCGCACTAGCGATTCTCAAGCGGTGAGTATCAGTTTTCAAATTGAAGTTAAGCCCCAATTTACAAACTCGATTTTATTGACCAGAATATTAAACAATATTGAAACAACGCCTTTTTCAATCGGACCAAATCCAAAAATCCAATTTAAAGAAATAAGTAGCGTAGAATCCCGTTATGAAAAAACCTAACAGGCGCGAATTCCTCAAAAACTCCCTCCTAACTTCAGGGTTTCTCGGATTGAGTGCCTGTTCACAAAATTACTCGAAGACTGTTTCTTCTGGTGAGCTCGGTTCAACCAGTCTAGCCACCGAGGGCTACGGGCCCTTATTAAGCGATCCCGATGGTCGTCTCAAACTACCAAAAGGTTTTAGCTACAAAGCCATATCTGAGCGAGGGGCCCGAATGGACGACGGACAGATCGTTCCCCCAGCGCACGACGGAATGGCTACGTTTCCCGGACCCAATGGACTCACCTTAATCGTACGCAACCACGAAGTCAGCCCTTTACAGGAGGAGAAAGTTGAGTACTTGAAATCTAGTGAGTGGAAAGGCATTAGCGATTCCAAGCGGTATGACAGCGGCTCCAACGGCTATCATTGCACTGGCGGCACAACTACACTAGTATTTGATACGCGAACTCAGGAATTGAAACGCCATTATCTCTCCCTTACCGGAACCATCCGAAACTGCTCCGGTGGCGTAACTCCATGGGGCTCCTGGATCACGTGCGAAGAGAATGTCAATAGAGCCAATGATCAACTAAAGAAGGATCATGGCTACAACTTCGAGGTGCCCGCCAATTATGAGATCGGCCTTGCAGATCCAGTGCCACTAAAGGACATGGGAAGATTCAACCATGAAGCGGTCTCCGTGGATCCAGCCAGTGGTGTCGTCTACCAAACCGAAGATCGTCCAGATGGCCTCATCTATCGCTTTATTCCCAATATCAGAGGCCAACTGGCCCAAGGGGGTCGTCTTCAGGCACTCGTCATCAAGGGGGCTCCCTCAAGCGATACACGGAATTGGGAAGAGATCGACTTTCCCAGTTTCCCCGTCAAACAGTCTATGGAGGTGGAATGGATCGACATCGATGACCCCGCCGCACCAAATGACGACCTTCGCTACAAAGGATTTGAAAACGGGGCAGCTCGATTCGCTCGCGGTGAAGGAATGTTTTACGGAAATGGCGAAATCTACTTTGCCTGCACCAACGGCGGACCGAAAAAGCTTGGTCAGATTTTCCGATACCGCCCCAGTAGGTTTGAAGGTATGAGTAAGGAGTCTACAAAACCGGGTAAACTAGAACTTTTCATCGAAAGCCAAGATTTGGAACTGCTCAAGGCCTGTGACAATCTTACCGTGGCTCCGTGGGGGGACATTATCATCTGTGAGGACGACAATGAAAACAGCACCATTGTTGGCATTACAAACGAAGGGAAAATGTACAAAATCGGACACGTTCAGGTGAAGAGCGAAGTTGCCGGAGCTTGTTTTTCTCCAGACGGTACCACTCTATTCGTCAATATCCAGAATAGCCCTGGAGAGACGCTCGCTATCACAGGTCCTTGGCGAGATCGGATTGCATAAGTGGGTTAGTATAGCTCCGACAGCGCTTCTGACAGCTCTGAGTGCAATGAAGTAGCAGAACTTGATAACGTGCAGGATCAAACTAGTGAATGCTGGTGGGAGTTAACAAACTTCACTCTTGCACTCACTCATAACCCATTAGCAATCAGTCTTACATAAATTCTTATGGAACGAACCATTAAAAATCAGGTAGCCATCGTTACCGGCGGAGCTTCAGGAATAGGCTTGGCTACAGCCATTCGGCTAACCTCAGAAGGGGCTAAAGTAGCAATTTGTGACATTAATGAAGAAGGGCTTCAAAAGGCAAAAGCCTCGCTAGCAGGTGAAGTGATTGCTCTGCAAACGGATGTTAGCTCAGAAGAAAGTGTTCGAGCTGCCGTTTCTCAAGTTCTGGATACATTTGGGCAAATCGATATAGCAGTGAATGCCGCCGGAATTGTGGGACAGACCAACACGAAAATCGTCGATATCCCGGTACCCGACTTCCAAAAGGTTTTTGAAGTCAATCTAATGGGCTCCTTCATCCTAGCCAAGACCCTGCTACCTCACATGGTAGAGCGGAACTATGGCCGTATCCTACTAATTGCCTCGATCGCGGGGAAAGAGGGAAACGCGGGTATGGTATCCTATTCCACAACTAAAGCTGGTGTCATCGGGTTGGTGAAGACAATCGGCAAGGAATACGCGAAAACCGGAATCACAATCAACTCTCTTGCTTCCGCTGTCATCAAGACTCCGATACACGATGATATTCCTCAGGAACAAATCGACTACATGACCTCTAAAATCCCTATGGAACGCTGCGGTACACTTGACGAAGTTGTATCTACAATACGTTTTATAGTATCACCAGAAAACAGTTACACGACCGGTTTTTGTTTCGATCTTTCAGGCGGAAGAGCGACTTACTGAAAGAGTGGCCCTGCTTTAAGGAATCCCATTCCATATCCACGAGATGTTCCAGCCTACAACTGGTGAGCCTATCCTAGCCTGCTATTTGATCACGCTTCTTTAAGCGGAATCCCGCTTGACGCTCCTAATACACCTCCTAAGGTGCCCTCCTTTCTATGATCAATATAGTCGATGTCTCGCTCCGTTACGGTGAAAAGGTTATCTACAACAAGATATCCACATCTATTGCTGCACGTGACCGCATCGGGCTAGTCGGGTCGAATGGATCTGGAAAGTCTACCCTGATTAAGCTGCTTCTGAATGAGGCAGAGATCGATTCCGGCGAAGTAGAACGTCCTAGCTACGTCACCCTAGGATATCTTCCACAAGATGGTATTGAGCTGAAGGGGAAGACGCTCTACGGCGAAGTGTCTACGGCCTTCGAAGATGCACTGGCCCTTCAGAAGAATATCGATGAAGCGGATGAGCAGATGATGGATATGGATACTTCATCCGAAGAGTACTACGATCTTCTCGATCAAATCGGTGCCTGGGAGCAAAAACTTGAGTCTCATGAACCTGAAAAAATGAAGTCGAAGATCGAAAAGACCCTCATGGGTCTCGGGTTCGCAAAATCCGACTTTGAACGCGAAACTAGCGAGTTTTCTGGTGGCTGGCAAATGCGCATGGCGCTGGCAAAACTGCTGCTAAGAGAACCCTCTCTACTTCTACTCGATGAACCTACTAACCATTTGGACATCATTTCGCAACAATGGCTGGAGGATTATCTCACCCGCTACGAAGGATCACTCATGGTCATTTCCCACGACCGGGCGTTCCTCGATACCGTTACCAATCGAACGATCCATCTTTCGATGGGAGCTCTCAAATCCTACAGCGGAAACTATTCCGTCTACGTTAGGCAATCCGAAGCGGATCTCGGTGTCCTGCGAAAGAAGGTCAAAAACCAGCAAATCGAGATCCAACGCCAAAAGGACTTTATCAATCGCTTTCGAGGAAATGTCAAAAAGGCCTCAATCGTGCAAAGCCGAATGAAGGAATTGGAGAAGATAGAGATTATTAAACTACCTCCAAAGGAAAAAAAGATCTATTTCAGATTTCCGCCCCCTCCACCTGCTAGTGCAAAAGTCATTGAACTTAAAAATATGTCTAAGTCCTACGACGAACTACAGATCTTCAAGGGACTCGACTTCTACATCGACAAAGGTGATCGAATTGCGGTTGTCGGAGTAAACGGCGCCGGAAAGTCAACCCTCGCTCGTATTCTAGCCGGTATCGAGCCCTTCCAGGAGGGAGAGCGGACGTTGGGAATCAACACGGTTCTATCTTACTTCGCCCAACAGCAGGCCGAAGAATTGGATCCAGATAAAACGGTTTTGGAAGAAGTCGAACAATCCTCGGCAGAAGCCAATCGCGAGGAGTCCAACCCACGGGCTGTCCTAGGGGCACTCCTATTTCGAAAAGACGATGTATTCAAAAAAACCAGCGTGCTTTCCGGCGGTGAGCGAAATCGACTTGCCCTAGCGAAGATGCTTATGCGAGAAGCCAACACCATCATTCTTGACGAGCCGACCAATCACTTGGATATTAAAAGTAAGGAGATTCTTCAAGACGCTGTTAAAGCGTTTGATGGTACAGTGATCTTGGTCAGTCACGACCGTGATTTCCTCGATCCGATCGTCAACAAGGTTCTCGAAGTTAGCAAAACCGGCACAAGAATGCTCACCTGCAACGTGACCGAATATTTGGACCGGATTAAGAAAGAAGAGAAAGCGATGAAAATTTAACGAAAGCGATATTGATCCACTAAAACCTCCCTACTTCCGTAACAACAGTCTCCGCTCTCTGAGCTTCGCCACTATGAGACTACAGGGAATGTTACAGTAGATTCAGCGTAGCGGATAATTAATCCGAAAAGGACGGATCAACGAAAGGGAGGCTAGCCCACCCTATAGAAACAATTCATTTCTTTCTCCTGACCGACCGTTGTCAGGGGGCCATGTCCCGAGGCGATAACCGTATCATCCGGCAATGAAAGAATCTTCTTCAATCCAGCGAGACCCTGCTCGTAAGAAACATTAGCGCCACCCATGGAGCCCGCGAATATGGCATCTCCTACAATCGCAACGGTTCGACTCAAGCCTGAAACCACAAAGGTTGATCCTCCTTCCGTATGGCCTGTTGTATTGAACATTTCAATACTAAGACAACCGATTCTGGCTACATATCCCTCTTCGATCTTCTCCGCAGCAAAGGGAACTTCTGGCTCGATTCGACTGATTACCGCGCTCGCACCCGTCTTTTCCAATATCAAATCAGCTCCCTCAATGTGATCACTGTGCGAATGGGTCACGAAAAGTGTTTTTAGCGTCAGTCCTCTTTTGGACAGTGATTCCAGAATAGGCTCGGGATCCGTCCCCGTATCGAACGCGATCGTTTCCCTGGTAGCTAGATCCGATACCAGGTAGGCATTCACGTACATATCGTAAAAAGGGGTCGCAATGAGCTCGAATCCTTCAATGGCTTTCGGTTTCTCTGGGTACCATTCGTTTCTCCCAATTGCCAAAAGGGCTTCTACGTTGAGCCCCAAAGCTTGTCCCAATATCGCAACATCGTTCGGCTCAAAATCCCCACGACGCACCTTTCGAATGCTCTCTTCCGACAACCCTGTAGTTTCCGCTAGAACTTCCGTCGAAATCCCCTGACCCTTTTGAGCCTTTCCTAACACGTCATTGAAATCATCCTCAACTGGCAGCTTCATTACTCTATGGCTTTCGGAATCTTGCTGATGAGGCGACAATATTCGATAACTCCTTCTCCAAAAAATTTAAATTTACTCTTTGCGATGAAGAGTTCGGCTTCTTGTGAAATTTACCCCAAAAGCATACGAATCGGATGTTTCGGTTGGGTAAAAACTAGCCAGTGGGAAAAAGAAGACATTCCTTCCATCAGCCTCACCACCTTAAATCTGATCGAAATCCGTCTTCTCAATCCCGACGAAATTTAAAAGATCTACCAAATCTATCGATCGAAGAGATTGAGCACCGCTACCGCTACATCGACGTCGAGCTAAAAGCGTTCAGCGAACGCGCCTCGGTACCCCACGAACCCAGTTGCCAAGATAACTATTACGAAAAATGGTAAATAGACCTTGGGCTAGGATCAGAAGCATTTGAGGTCCTTGACGAGGAATAACTTTCTGGAATCGTAATTCTAAATCCAAATCTCGAACCAAGAACGGAACAACTACTCGCACTGTACGTAGACTCGAATCACCGAATGAGCGGGATCGCACAGTCCCTCTACCTGAAAGCAGAAAACACCGCCGTATCTAGGAAATCAAAATTGCACTTCGTTTGCACTACCCCAACCAACTCATCTTTCAGTTTTTATCTCAGCCAAGGTTTCAAACCCGCTTCGACCCCAAATGCAGGCCTCCTTTAGAAATATCCCGAGGATATCCACATAACTAAAAGCCTTTATTCGTTCAATCAACGGAATCCTACCACTACTTTTTCTTCAACAAGTTGCAGAGGCAGGGCATGGGCCTCGTAAAGATCGCTCGAGTTACAAAAAAGTAGACTTTGAAAAAACCCAAGTGTTGTTCCTTTTCCAGAGTTCACACAAAAAAACGCCACTCAGAAAAGCGGCGTTCCCGAAAGCATTCCCTCGTCTTTTTCAATCGTTACTCGCTTCAACTGCGACGTAATCCCTCTCAGCCTGATGCCGATCGAGGGGCTTGTTGTAGAGATTACAATAGGCGACTCTAATATCCTCAAAGATTAATGTGATAGTCGGAACCAACAGCAGTATAATTGTGGTACCAAACGCAATACCCCAGCCAAGAGAAACGGCCATAGGTATTAAGAATGCCGACTGCGAGCTGGGATCAAACATCAGAGGAAGTAGACCAAAGAAGGTCGTCAAAGAGGTTAACAAGATTGGACGAAACCTTCTCACGCCTGCCAACCTAACCGCGTCGAGCACCGACATGCCCCTCTTCAGTTGCCGATTTATAAAATCTACCATCACGAGACTATCGTTCACGATCACTCCCGACAAGGCCATCATACCTAATAGGGAAAGCATGGATACCACAGACGTTGGGCTCGATGCCCGACCTAATACATCGATAAGCAAAAAGTTCATTATAAAGTGACCTAACAATGCCCCAATTATCCCAAACGGAATCGCAGCCATGACGATAAACGGCTGGGTATAACTCCTAAACGGGATTGCCAGCAACACATACACTGCCGTCAAAACTAAATAGACCCCATTGATCAATTCCTCGTTGTTGTTAGCCTGCTGTTTCGCACGACCTTCCAGACTGACTGACATACCCGGATACTTCGCTATCATCGGAGGGAGGACATTCTGCACAACATCAACTTCGATTGCATCCACGTCTACGCTTTCGGTATCTGCATCTGCTTCCACGCGAATGATACGATTCCGATTAACCCTTCGAATCGAGGGCAAAGCACGACCCGGCACTACTTGCGCGACCTCTTCAAAAGGAACCTCGGTTCCATTCTGAGTCCGTATCATCATCGTCCTCAATGAAGCCAGCGAGCGACGCTCCTCCCGGGGATATCGAACCATTACATTAACATCATCCCGCCCACGCTGTATCTTTTGGGCCTCCGACCCAAAAAAGGCTTGCCGTACCTGCGATGCCAATTGCTGGGCGGTCACACCCAGATTCGAAGCAGCCGGTTTTAGCTCGAGCTCCAATTCCTCGGTGGAACGCTCAAAAGAATCGGAAATATCATACAGTCCTTCGTAACCCAACAGCACCTTCTGAAGCTCAACAGATACTTCTTTCAAATCATCGATACTTGGACCCTCCAGTTGAACGGACATGGCACCCCCTCCCCCTCTCGCAAATGAGAAAGAAAACGTCTCAGCTTCGGGAATAGGTCCTACCCGATCTCTTAGAGCCAATGTGATTTCCCGACTGCCAATTTGAACCCCAGTTTCTTCTGGCGGTCGCATTTCAATACAGACTTCACCAATTTCTTGTACGCCCGCCACACCGCTTCTGCCCGGGCGACCACTACCAAACGGATTTCCACCGGCTGTTGCGAACACATCAGTGATTATTTCCACTCCGTGCTCTTCGTTAATCTCTTTTCGGTAAGCAAGGGTTTCCTTTTCGATGCGGTCGATGTATTTTTGAGTTGTTTCGAACGTGGTGCCCGCCGGCATTTGCAACAAGACAAGGACGCGGTCGCGAGCGAGGCGCGGGAAAGCGCTGTAAGCCAGATGGTCGCCCATAATAACCCCCAAGAAGACAATCAGTATCGCAGTAAACAGTGCAACCGTACCGTAGCGAAACTTCAGACAGAATTCGAGAGCCGGCTTGTAAAACTTAAGGATGATTCTCTCTAAACCCTCTGCAAAAAATCGCTGAAACTTCACGAGCTGATTTCGTGGGCTAACTTTTTTCCCCAAACCTACACAATGCTTGAGGTGGGCTGGTAATATCAACTTCGATTCGACCAAAGAAAAGAAAAGCACGGGAATAATTACGATCGGTATCTGCTTAAAAAAGTTGCCGCGGGTCCCCGTCATTACCGAAATCGGGTAAAACGCAACCATCGTGGTGAGGACCCCAAATATGACAGGTATCGCCACTTCCTGGGTCCCCTTTATTGAAGCCATCGTTGAATCCGCACCGCGCTGCATATGCTGGTACACATTCTCTCCCGTCACGATGGCGTCGTCGACGACGATACCTAATACAAGAATAAAGGCGAATAGCGTTATCAGGTTCAACGAAACGCCCATAATAGGCAGGAGGAAAAATGCCCCTGAAAATGCGATTGGAATTCCTAGGGCCACCCAAAAGGCGAGCGTCGGTCTTAAAAATAGAGACAAGATCACCAATACCAAAATATAACCCATTACGGCACTCGTTCGAAGCGTATCCAAACGAGCCTTGATACGTGAGGAGTCATCCTGCCAATACGAAAGACTGATACCATCAGGAAGCACTTCCCTCTTTTTTTCCACGAAATCTCGTACAATGGCCCCAATATCGATTGCACTCTGATCTCCTGTTCGAAAAACATCTACTGCAATTGCCCGATCTCCGTTGAACCGAGACCGAATAGGCGTTTCGTCAAACCCGTCCTGAACAATTGCAATGTCCGCAAGCGTTACACGTGTACCGTCGCTGGTAACAACTACAGGAATCTCGTCGAAGTCAGCTTGTGTATAGGCTTGCTGCGAGGTCCGAAGCAAAATGTTTCCACCGTCCGTTTTAATACTTCCTGCTGAAAGATCTACCGAGTGGTTCCGCACCGCACGAACGACCGTATCAAAACTGATTCCGTATTCCCTCAAAGTCGCTTCCGGAACTTCAATTGCAATCTCGTAGGGACGCACCGCTTTCAAAGTAGTTAAGGATATACCTTCTAGGCTACCAATTTCGTCGCGGATATTCTCACCCAACCCTTTCATATCTCCCTCACTCAGGTCGCCCGCAATAACGACGGTGATTACGCGTTCTTCAAAATTTCGGAGCGTGATTCTCGGGCGCTCCGCTTCGATGGGAAAGGTTCGGATCGTATCAACTCGGTTCTTCACCTCGTCCAAGGCTCGATTCATATCGTAATTGTCCGAAATCGTAAGCGACACGATCCCACTGTTTGAGCTGGCTCTCGCATCAATTTCCTCCACTCCCTCAATATCGAAGAGGTTCTCCTCTAGACGAAGCACAATGCTTTCCTCGATCTCAGTTGGAGTAGAACCGCGGTATTGAACATCTACCGAAATCGTACGCGATGGATAATCAGGGAACTCCTGAAGAACAATTTTATTAAGTCCCGAGTAGATCCCTGCCCCGACTATCGCCACCATCAAGATGTTGGCGGCTACTCCATTGCGGGTGAACCAGTCAATTAAACGATGCATTATGAGTGTTGAATTTGATTTTTAAAAATAGGGGTGGATACCTCCCGGGGAGGGTCTAGGAAACGCTTCTATGGTTAGCGTGCTATTCGAAAGACGGTATATGAAGAATCAAGGCGAAGAAACTGTCGGCTAGAGAACTAAAAACCACGGGCCCCGCCGCCACCGCCGCCCCCTCGACCGCCTCGACCTCCAGTGGGCAACTCAACTCCATTGGCCTCCGCCCATTCTCTAAGTTCGCTCATTGCGGGACGCATTTTCGAGAAATCCCCTGACTCCTTAACAGCTAGCAGCTTGCCTTTAAGCTCCTCCGGAATTCCGTCGCCTGCTGCGACAATAAGCGCATCAATGAGGTCTCCTATCCTTCCTGAGCCTCCGCCAGATGGTTGCCTAGGAGGCCTCGCTCGAGTGGGTTCGTCCTCTTTGGGCGCCTCTGCCACGATCGTGACTCCCTCTTCATCAATAACATTGACCGGCCATCCTTCAAGCGCGTACGGCACTTCCGTCAGACACAATTTGTCTCCTGGAGTGAGGCCGCTTTCCACAATGATTACCTCATCCGTTTCCCAGGCAAGTTGGACACTTTTTCTGGTCAAGTAGTTGTCGCTATCGACTAGGAGTACGTATTCATTCTCACGCAAAAGTACGCGCGGAATTACATACACATCCTGAAGGGTTTTACCGGCGATTTCCGCCTGTACGAAGCTCCCCACTTTGAGCGGAGGGCGGCCTTCCACCGACCCTCCATAGGGGTCGCGTATTTGTGCGACTACATAGATTTGACGACTGCTCACGTCTACGGAGCCATCCGTCCGAACGATTCTTCCTATCCACTCGTGCGTGTCCCCTCCCACTGATGACTTCAGCGTTACAATGGGACCCTCCCTGAATGTTGGATTTTCTCCACGGTATACCGAGGGAAGATTCAAGAAAGAATACTGAGTAGCGGTTAACGGAAGCCTAACCTCAGCAAAATCGACAGCGTAGAGGCGAGCTAGCTGATTGCCGGGTGAAATGTATTGGCCTATGTCTACATTTTTAGAAAGGATTCGTCCTGCGAAAGGAGCCTTAATCTTGGTTCGTTCCAAATTGCGTTTGGCAGTTGTAACGCGAGCTTTCGCGGAAGCGGTTGAGGCACGGGCTTGCTTCAGCTGAGGCTCGCGAAGCGTCAACGGATTCGCTTCTTGGCCGGGATTCAATCGCTCCCAATCGAGTTTGGCCTGTTCGTATCGAGCCAACTCCTCGTACTCTCGCAACTCCGCTTGGGCTTGATTCGCCTCCGCAACAATGAGTTCCGTTTGGTAGTCACTATCGTCAATTTCAAGTAGTACATCGCCTTCCTCGAAAAACGCTCCCTCACGAAAATTAGGACTGATATTTGTGATTCGACCACGCACTTCCGGAATCAAGTTACTGGTCGTGCGTGCTCGAACCGTCCCTTGAGACTCGAGAGTAACCGTGTAAGGCTCCGGTTTGAGCTTTCGAGCGACTACTTCTGGCGTCGTATCAAAGGAAGGCCGCTGCCTTGGTTCCGGCGCCGTGTGGATCAGATACCAGTAGACCATTAGACCAACCGCCAGGAAGGCAACCGGAACGATAATTTGAAGGAGACGTTTAATCATGATCAGATGCGGATAAAAAAATTTGGAGATTTTACTAGCTCTAGGCCTCAGGTTTTAAATCGAAACCGCCACCCAAAGCGAGGTAGAGGTCGATGCGTGCTTGAACACGCTGGTTTGCCACCTGAATATAAGATCTTTGTGCGGTGATATTTCTGCGAACCGCATCAAGAGCGGTCGTTATGCCCGTTAGACCTCTACCATACTCTTCCCATGCCAGCGTTTCCGCGGCGGCGGATTCCTTGGCGGCTATCTTCAGGGATTCGTAGTCTCGCTCGTAAGAGCTTTGATTACTTAGGGCGCTCTCCACTTCTCTAAAGGCGGTCAGCACCGTACTCGCGTAATTGGCCAAGGACTGCTCGTAATTCGCCTTTGCCCTTCTGAAGTTGGCTCTGAGTCGCCCTCCCTGAAACAACGTCTGGGAAAAATTCAGTGCCTGACCCCAGACTCTACGGTCGATAATATCAAAAATGTCGTCTAAATCTCGCGTGCTCGTTCCTCTAGACATTGTTAGATTAATACTAGGGATCCTCGCCTTGCTGGTTTCAAACTTCCTCTGCTCATTTGCTGCCAGGGTTCGTTCAACCGAGATTACATCAGGACGGCGAAGCAGCAGTTCCGAAGGTAGTCCCACTGGAATACCGCCGCTAATGTCAGGAAGTTTGATCGCCATCTCCCCGCTGGGAATGGGTTTTTTCTGGGCCACCTTCATGCTTATACGCCGCTGCAGGTCCTCGCGATAATTGCGGAATTTCTTGTCATCTTTTTCGACACGCTCCAAATCAGCCCAAGCAATTTCCTCGTATTTATTAAGTAGATATCGGTGCACTTCGGTGCGACGACTTTCTGGCGTTTCGATCGCTTCAGCCATGTCTGCCCGAATATCCTTTGGGACCTTCGAAAGTTGCCCTTTGCGTAATTTCTCGATCGCCTCCGACTCACGAGCCGACAATTCAATCCTCAACTCCGCAATCTCTTCATCTATTCTATCATTGTAAGCCTGAACTTCCTCTTTGGTAATGAGCTGGCCAATCGCCATTAGCTCATTCGCCGGATATCGGCCCAACAGGGTTTCCAATAGTCTAGCCGATGAGTTCTTCTGCCGTAATCTAGACTCCAATGTACTTTGATTGGAAGCCACGTTGGCCCGCACGAGTCGCACATCTAAGGCTCGAGCGATCCCGCGTTTGAAATTCTCTTCCACGATTAGAGCACCCGCTTCCAAGGCTTCCTGCGTGCGAACGGCCAAGTCATATTGCAATTGAGCCTCCACAGCGTTGTACCAGGACTGCGCTGCACGGCCTGCGATAGACAATCGGGCCGCGTCATAGTCAGCCTTAGCTGACTGAATGTCGGCAAGATCACCCCGGTATCCATTGCGGACTTTTCCCCAAATATCGATCTCCCAGTTAAACCGGACATTGAGACCAAAGGTTTCCGCCGTAGGCGTTTGAGTAATCCCTGAAGCCGTACTTCGCTTATTCCGATTCTGGCTAGCACTTCCATTTAAGGAGGGCCACACTACCGAGGAACCAAATCTTGACCCCGCTATCCGTGATGCCAGACGAGCTTCGGCCGCCTTCAAGTTATAATTGTGGGCCAGCGATTCCTCGATAATCGCCACGAGCGTCGGATCGTTAAAATCTTTCACCCAATTCTGAGACTCAAAATCACCCTGAGTCTCGGCAGAGTTCCAGCTATTCGGAGTATCTACCTCGAGCTTCGAGGACTGGTTCTTTGGAGTAGTGTAGCATCCAGAGAACAAAAACAATACGACTGGTGCAGGCAGAAGAAAGAGCCGTTTAGCCCACTTTCTTTCCCAAGCCGAATCGACCAAAGTCGAACCAGTATTCTGCATCTGTTTATTGATCAGCATAATTGCCATGAGTGAGGAATATTTTCAAAAATTTGAATGGAAAGCTTAATAGCTCATAGGAGAGCAACGCGTATTCTCTATTTTCGGTTACAAGAAGATTCTTGGACTTATTATCGAAGAACAAGTTAAGGCAGCATCGAAAAAAATTACAGATCGAGCACCAGCTTCAAAATACATAAAAACAAGCGGTCCAATCTAGGAAAAGCCTGTTATAAAGCCCTTACGCCGAGATACATGCAATTACGGGTCGGAATCCAGATATGACCTAAAGAAGACGTCTCAGTCCCGCGAAGGGGGTCGACTCGGCTGCGATTTATTATAGAGGACTCGTCCTTCGTAAGCAGGATTCTCAATACCAAGTAACTTCATATTATCCAATGCCTCTTTAACGAACTCCGGATTGTACCTTCCGCTTTCATTAAACCCCGGATAATTCCGAGTCGTGCTGTATCTCGGATAACTGTCAAAGACCTCTCCGAAACCCAAGATGCGAGGATCCCCACCTTTGCGAAGCTCTTCCTCGAGTCGAGCCCCTAGCTTTTCCAGAATTGGGGCGTACTCGGGATTTGAAGCAAGATTGTTCAGGCAATAGGGATCGCTCTCCTTGTCGTACAATTCTTCCAACGGACGTGCCCCGTAAGCGAGTTTAGATAGCTTCGAATCGATATTCTCCAGCATCAAAGAATGTGAGGGACTCCAATCCACATCCTTGTACTCGATTCCAGTCGGCGATCGCTCTGGGTGCAAGTTGCGGATGTAATTGTACTTCGCTGTGTGAATTGCCCGAATGGGGTAGCCCAAATTGTCCTTTCTCGCGTGTGTATGACGCTCCCTTCCGGACAAAACAAAATCACGCGTTACATCGACTCGTCCATCCAATTCCGATTTCAGAAGCGGCATCAAGCTACGACCACTCATCTCCCTCGGAATCTCTACACCAGCGGCTTCCAAAAACGTTGGGGCCAAATCAATGAGACTAACGAAATCGTCTAATCGACGTCCTCCCGACTCTATCCCGTTTGGCCAAAAAATGATTAGAGGCATGTGCACGCCATACTCGTAGTTGTTCGCCTTCGCTCGCGGAAAGGCCATGCCATTGTCAGCCGTCACCACTACAATAGTATTCAATAATTCACCACGTTTTTTTAGCTCTGCTAACATCCGTCCCAAATGAGAATCAAACCACTGAATCTCTAGCCCGTAATCCGCCACATCTTCGCGGGTCAGCTCAGTATCAGGCAAAAACGCGGGTACGGTAACATCGCTAGGGTCGATTCCATTTCTCTCCCCTGATCCTTGCTCAAACACACGATGTGCCTCATGAGCCCCAAACCAAAACACGAAGGGTCTCTCTTTTGGACGTTCATTCAGAAAATCTTTAAAATTAGCGGCGTAGTCCTTGTTCGATATACCCTTTGCAGGAACCGAATCCATGTTCCGGTTATTGAACTCTGGTCCTACTGGATTTCGATCTCTTTCAGGCAGTTTACCTGGCCCCCAAGGTTTACCCGTGAACCCGGGGAAATATCCTTCGGCTTCCAACAACTCTGGATACACCTTCAAATGCTTCGGGAAATTCGCTGCGTGGGTCCCAGCCTCCTCGATTTCCCAAATGTATTTCCCTGTCAACAAAGCCGCCCGCGAAGGACTGCAACCTGGAGCACTACAATATGCGTTGTTAAATAGCACGCCTTGCTTCGCCAGCTTGTCAAAGGTCGGCGTGTTCACAAATTTCGATCCATACGCACCCATGTGATGCCAGGAAATGTCATCCCCTATGGCCAAGAGAATGTTTGGTCGACTCTCGGCCTTTGCCGCAAAAGCCGAAAATAGGAAAATGATTAGAGTTTTAGTGGGGGTGTGAGATAGCATAACGATTTCGACTCCATATCACCGAGTAGTTCGCACGCAAACCATTTCCCAACGGGAATCCACGCTCGTGGAGTCTCTAATCGGCTTCAATACCTTCCAAAGACGATCGTTAATCTCATCCACATAGGGTTTTCCCATTTTCCCATCGACTCCTTAACCCGCACTCTTTTCCAACATATCGTGGAGCCGATTTAGATCATGCTTCATGGCGGCAAAAACCTTCTTCTGCCGAATTTTGATCTTCCGAACCCATGCTCAGCTCCCCCAAGCTCGTACTCCAAACGGAGAGAGACCAGCAAACGAACGCCATAGGACCTTAGCTCCTTGAAGTAACCCTCAAAATCCAACGTCCAATCCCCAAGTGGAACGTACTTAGGATTCCGCTTCCCATTGGTCCTAACCAGTTAAAGTCCTTGATAGGCATATTCCAGATATGGTCCTTTAAATAGCTGAGGCCCAGAGGCCAGGATGCACCTCCATCCACCGTGGCATGGGTTATGTCTTATTGGCACCTCAGCCACCCGGTATCTCATTCTTCCAGTAAGTTAGCCAAATCGGTAACAAAAGACCCCACCTCTAGGCCAGTGTCGTTCTGATAGGCACCATGCTGGACTTGGGAACTATTGAACTTTTCGAGTACGTCGAGAGCATCGTTGCCCTAGAACAGAATTTCCTGCATAGCCTGCCCTTTATTGGGCCGAAAATATCCCATGCGATAGTGATTAGACCCCAATTGAGAATAAGTCTTCAAAGATTGAATACTAGTAGATTCAGAAAACTTGTTATCCCTGAGACCAAAATGTTGGGTTTTAAGTCTCCCACCTTGATTGCCTCAGCCGCTTTCGGCAAGTCGTCCACCGCACGCTCCGGTTCCACGTTTCCTTTTTCTCTCACGGTCAAATCAACTCCATCGAATCCCATCTCCGCGGTCACTTCTGCCATTTCCTTATATTTGAGAAACTGAGGATGCTTGGAAAACAAGTGGACTGACAATTGGTTCGCTATCTTTCCAGACATCGTTTTTCTATCGGAAGACGCGAGTCCAGTGGTCAATCCAATTGCTCCCGCAAAAGCTAGTTTCCCAAATTCACGCCGATACATTTCCTTACCAATGCAATCTAGCCTTCAATCACACCATCAGTCCGAAAGTCTCACCTTCCAATCCAAGCAATTTTACCTCAGAGCGCTTGACCCCAATCGGGGTCCTCCGTAACTAACACCATGGATATCTCCTGTAATTCAGTCCAGATCATTGACGCAAGCCTCCATTTCCTTCCTGTCGAGATGCGGGTACCTTTGAAATTCGGGAGCCAAGTTCTGACCAAAGTTGTTTGCGCCAGGGCATGCTTGAAGGTTCAGGGAACTAACGGCAAAACCGCGGTCGGCTGGGGCGAAACGCCACTAAGTGTCGGTTGGGTTTGGCCTTCTACAATCAACTATAAATCCCGCGAATCCGCACTCCAAACATTCACCGAGACACTCACCCGAGAATTCAGAAAATTCCCCTGCCAAGGCCATGCCCTCGCAATTGGCCATTCGTTTATAGAAACCCGGTTATTGGATCTCCAGTCAGCATTCAACGCAGAAAGGGAGGAATCGCATCACCTACCTTACCTAGCCGCACTCGTTTGCTTTTCACCCTTGGATATCGCTCTCCATGATGCGTATGGGAACCTTTGCGACCAACCGGTTTACAAAACCTACACGAGCGAATATCTCAACATGGACCTCTCTCATTTTCTGGAACCTAAGGAGCGGTTTAAAGGCAAATTCCCTTCCGACTACTTTTCCCACCCAAAAGAAAAACTTCCCGTATGGCACCTTGTTGGTGGCTTGGATCCAATCGAGGAAAGCGAGCTCGACGGTAGTGAACCCGATGATGGATATCCAGTCTTAATCCGCGACTGGATCGACCAAGACGGCTTGAATTGTCTGAAAATAAAACTACGTGGAGACGATTCTGAATGGGACTACGATCGGCTCGTTGCAATTGGAAAAATCGCTCTAGAGAAAGATGTCGAATGGCTCACAACAGATTTCAACTGCGCGGTAACGGAACCAGAGTATGTGAATAAAATTCTGGACAAACTGAAAGACGAAAATCCGAGAATCTATCAATCGATCCTCTACGTCGAGCAGCCATTCCCCTACGACATCGCAACCCATAAAATCAATGTTTGCAGCGTCAGTGCCCGCAAACCACTTTTTATGGACGAGAGTGCTCACGACTGGAAACTCGTTCGCCTAGGACGGGAACTGGGTTGGACGGGAGTGGCCCTAAAAACTTGCAAGACTCAAACCGGCGCCCTACTCACTCTGTGCTGGGCGAAGGAACATGGAATGACTCTAATGGTTCAGGATCTCACAAACCCTATGCTCGCCCAGTTACCTCATGTCCAACTTGCCAATCACGCTGGTACGATCATGGGTGTGGAAAGCAATGGCATGCAGTTTTACCCAGCTGCCTCTCTTGAGGAGCAAGCAGTTCACCCCGGTATCTTTCAACGCCGTAACGGTATCCTTAATTTAAGTACAATTCAAGGCAGCGGATTCGGCTACCGGAACGGTGAAATCAAACGCCAACTCCCAGAACCTGCGGTGGAATTCGAAAGAGCAGATTAAACCCGCCACGATCCCAGCTCTCACAATTAAGCCTCAGAGCTCACTGCCTCGCATAGCGTTCGAACGCTTGGGCGATTTTCGCTTGCTCTGTGTCGCCCTTATGAAAGATAATTCGATGTTTCATAAAGAACCGCGTTCCCTCGGTAAGAGTGAACGTTTTATCGGCCCGAGATTTATCCAGGCTATTAAACCCAAAAGGGTTAGCCGTAAAAAGCCCGTAGTCTCGTACGTGCCAGGGTGTGGGGTGACGAAAACTTGACGGATGATTCAGAATCGCAATGCCCAAATGATCACCTTCTAAGGGTCCGTGGTAATCGACCCAGGCAGCTCGCTTACTCCAAGTATCGCTATTGCGGATACCCTCACTATTAAAAATACGACCACCCTTTCCTTCCTTCAAGGCCATTGCGGATGGAATACGGACGCTCAGTCCCGCATCTTTAACATCCCCAACCCGAACATTGCCATATTCCGCGATAAACGAAATGTCAAAATCGAGAACAACCTGATTCTTAGTCTTTCGGATCACGATGGTACGCTCATCTGACATGAGCTTTTTACCATCACTACCCACATAGTCGTTTCGTGTTTTAAAAATTGCTCGCTTCTCGTTCGCATTAATCTGGGAAAACTCCCGATGAACAGTTCGTCCCATCTTCCTCTTGAATGCTGTCAGCTTATCAGCATCGAGTTTTTTTTCAGTCCCGGTTCGCAACTCGAGCCATGTATCAAATCCATTAATACTTTGATGCCCAAACCAAATCGAACGGTGATGCGGGTGATCAAACTGCTCGCCATCGACTTCTTTCATCGGATAGGCTCGTGTCATCTCCTTCCCCGTCGGACCAATAAAAGGCCATAAGTACGGTTTGTTCGCCTGATCAACGACGTAGTTTGTAACCAATTCGCCATCATATTTAACAGTGAGGCCAAAGTCAGTTTCTTCGATCGAAAAGCCTACATCTGCTAGGCTAGCTGGGAAAATTTCTATCACGAGAGCGATCAATGCAGCAATTGCAAAATTATTTGGTCTAATAGGCATAACGTTTAGGTTGTAATTAAAAATTTGTTTAGAATGGTTGCACAGGGAATTTTGGAGCTGAAGAAGGGTGAGAAAACTCTCTCTACGCAGATCGACTCAGGCGGGAACAAACACATTAGATACCCTCTACCCCAAAGTAGTCGACTGCATTCTGGTAGCAAATGTTCCTAACCATGCCACCCACCAACTCCATGTCCTTGGGAAGTTCACCGTTTTCAACGTCGGTACCAACCAAATTGCACAATATCCGTCTAAAATACTCGTGTCGCGGATACGAAAGGAAGGAACGGGAATCGGTTAGCATCCCCACAAACCGCGGAAACAAGCCTAGATTGGAAAGGGCATTCATCTGAGCAGCCATGGCTTCCTTCTGATCCAGATGCCACCAGCCGGTGCCAAGCTGCATTTTCCCAGGTATCACTCCATCCTGGAAATTTCCCAACATCGTCGCTACCGAATAATTGTCTGACCAATTCAAATTATATACAACGGTTCTAGGCAACTGATTCGTCTGGTCCAAACTGTCGAAAAATTTTCCCATTGTCTCGACCTGCGGCGTGTCGCCAATCGAATCCAAGCCCGTGTCCGGCCCCACTAAATTTAACATACGGGTATTGTTGTTTCTCAACGCACCCAAATGCAGCTGCATAGTCCAAGCTTTCTCCGCATTCCAGCGCCCTACTTCCCGCATCAGGAAGAAGCCAAACTGTTCTCTTTCGCTTTTCGTAGCAGCCGTTCCCTTTCGAGCATTGTTAAACACATTACTGACGGTTGCTTCACTCGTTTCAGCGTAAAAACAACGCTCAAGTCCGTGATCTGTCAGTCGCCCGCCCACCTCATGGAAAAAGTCATGCCTCTTTTTCAGTGCATCCAAAAATGAACTCAAAGAATCGATGGCAACACCGGCTACCTCTGCTAACCGGCCGATCCATTCGTTGAAGGCTTTAGGGTTATCCACTTGGAGCCCTTTGTCTGGCCGAAATGTCGGAATCACTTTTGTATCCAAATCCATTGACTGAATCGCCTGGTGGTTCTCCAGGGAATCGGTGGGATCGTCGGTAGTACCGACTACCTTCACTTTAAAACGTTTCAAGATTCCATGAGCACTCAAATCATCTGACTTCAGCATTTCATTACCGGTTTCCCAAATCTCCTTGGCTGTGTCTTCATTGATCGGAAGATCAATGTCAAAGTATCGCTGGAGCTCTAGATGACTCCAGTGGTAAAGAGGGTTACGCAACGTAAAGGGCACTGTTTTACACCAAGCCAGAAATTTTTCATAGGGATCAGCGTCTCCTGTGCAAAGCGTTTCAGGGACTCCATTGGCCCGCATCGCCCGCCATTTATAGTGGTCCCCCTCCAGCCATATCTCGAACAAATTGGCGAACCGACGATTATGCGCTACATCCTGTGGGGGAAGATGACAATGATAGTCAAATATCGGTTCGCTTTTAGCGTATTCATGATACAACGTACATCCGGTATCGTTTTGAAGCAAAAAATCGTCGGTGATGAATGACATAATGAAATTATTGTATTAAAGTTTTGTTTACACATTCGGATTGGCAATACCTTCTAAAAATTCCGAATATTCGGTGTACGCACTTAGTTTTTTCTGTACAACGTCGCACACTTTTTCTTTCACTAACCCAGTATTCCGAGCTAGGAAGATAATATAGCTTGCCACCTTTTGGCAAAACCTCAACCGGCCTTCGTCGCTAATGGAATAAAATCGTTCTCGCTGCTGGTAGCCAGCGGCAGAATGATCACCCAAGGTCTCTTTTCTCGGTAACCCTTCCCTCGCCAGCACGAACAGAAAATTGTACTCGAACCAGAACATGTGACCCGGGTTGGGCCCAAGAGCTTCCAAGGCGCTGCGACAAGTTTCGAGCGAATCGAATACCTGAGTCGCGGCTCCCTCTAGCTCTAAAGCATTCACTATAAATTCCCTAGCCATAATCCGCTCAGTTTCCTCCGAACTGAAGGCACCCACCACCGCAAGCTCCAAAGTAAACGCATACCAGTCACGCCATAAAGCCTGATCAACCTCACGCTTGGACTCGGATAAAGCCAATCCCATTTCGTAGGTGTAACGACCGCTCGTCTTGATCTCCAAATTTCCACCGGTGACCTCACCCATCACTTGATAGTTCTCTGCCGACTTACCCGAACCCGAGTGGAATCCGATACTTACTCCAAAAGCTTCACAAATCTCCCATTGTCGAGCAATCAGATCTTTCAGCTCTCCATTATTCGGATACGGCATGTTTTTCTGGAATCCAAAAGCCGGGGCAACAAACTGTACCGACATTCCCATTACTTCGCACAACGCTAGCATTATCCCTGTCGTCTCCGGTTTTGTCAGTCCAGGAAGTTCGTCGATGGAAAGCTCACGCAAGTACGCTCGTCCCACTTCCGTCGTAAATGCTACCTCACGAGCACGGCGATATTTTTCATCACGCACCTTCATTTTTTTCATCGCAGGCCAGACATAGCACAGCAGTGCGTCCCGCTCCATCTCATCCAAAGCAATCCCCGCTGCCGCAACGCGTTCTGAAACTTTGGCCACGAGGTCCAGATCAATCTCGGTATCAACGTAAGATCGTTGCTCTGCTTCAGTTTCAGGAATTTGGGTTTCAGCTAATTCGGGCGACAAATCAAAGGTGATATAAGAAGCAAACAAACAACCAGCTACCAGCGCATCTTCTCTCGAATCAAATTTTCCGCCAATCGGCTGATGATCCGCATTGAAACTCCAGGCGATTCTGTGGCTATGGAATCCCGTCTTCAATTTTGAAAGAACACAACCATGACTCATTCCCTCTACCGACTGTCCCTGGTGACCTTCTGGAACGCTTGTTCCAATAAATTGAAACGGTACTTTGTCTAATTCGTTAGCCAACATTACGTCTACATCGAAAACCAGTTCCCTGGGAATACTGTTTTGATTGGCCGTTAATCCTATTCCCAGATTCGCCATAGCCCAATCGACTCCAGGCCAATGAAGGGTCGTAAAACGGGCCCCAATTCCCAACGTGCTCTTACCAAGACTACCCTCGGCGGTCGGAAAAACCGAACTCCCGGATTCGAACTCCTGTATCCGATTTTTAATGGCAATTAGATTTTCAAAGCTAGCTGGGAAGTAAGTAGCACCATTGATCTCGGCACACCCTTGCAAACCACAAACGCTTGCCGCATCATCGACGCTTTCAAGCCGCCAAGCGTGGTCTCCATTCCCATCGCTTACCAAGGACCACTTTCCGTCTCCCGTTTCAAAATGGCTCAAAGGGAATACATCGATCCCTTGGTCAGACCTCAAATTCGACTGCAATGCCTCCCAGTCAAGACAGAAGTCCGGACTCACACAGGGATTTCTCGAGATCCGGATATCATTATCTAAAAGAAATTTATTGATTGGCTTCATCTGAGGAGCATTAGGGCCTAACACGTGTTAGAATCTTACACCATCACTATTTGGCAATTAGGCTTAAATGGAAGCGTAAAATCGCGAAAGTCTCGTGCAACTTTTGCCAAAACGATTCTCTTCAACTAAGGGCTTGCTCGACTTCTATGTAATCTGCAAAACTCCCACATAGGTTTAATTTCTTAAACAATCAATACCTCAATTCTATGCCTCTTATCGAAACGAACGGAATCCAAATGAATTACGAGGAACGCGGCACCGGCGAACCTCTAATACTCATAATGGGAATCACAGCGCCTGGAGCGATCTGGGAAGGTCATGTGGATCATTGGAGTTCAAACTATCGGTGCATCATGGTTGACAATCGAGGGATCGGACAGACCGATAAGCCCGAAGGCGACTATTCAAGCGCCATGATGGCCGATGACTACGCCGGACTCATGGATGCTTTGGGTATCGAGTCAGCCAAGGTCGTGGGTGTTTCCATGGGCTCGATCATCGCCCAGCAACTTTGTCTGCGTCACGCATCCAAAGTTAAAAGCGCCGTTCTCATGTGTCCTTGGGCTCGTTGCGACCGGTATGCCGCCTCGATCTTCGAGCATATGAAGGCCTGCTTTGCTCACTTGTCACCCGCCCAATTCATGGAGTGGATACAGCTTCTTATTTTCACAAAGCCGTTCTGGGACAATGACGAGGCTCACACGAGCTTGCTCGAAGGACGCCACGGATTCGCCAATGGTCCAGCCCCGCAACCGCTGCATGGACTTGAAGGTCAGGCTGCGGCTTGTATCAACCACGATGTATACGATCAGCTTGGCACTATCGTTCAGCCCTGCTTGGTTATCGGTGGTAAGGACGACATTTTCACTCCGTTGTGGATGGGTCAGGAGGTCGCAGGAGCCATTCCCGATTGCGACTCCTACTTCTATGATGACGCGGGACATGCCTTCCATTTTGAAAAAATGGACGACTTCAATCCGCGCGTCTTAGAATGGCTCAACAACCATTAATTCATTCGCCTCGTTAATCGCAACGATCTTTTCGAATTTAGTTCTTTGACCGATTCCAAATCGGAATTTTTCGATTTGGAAATCAACTCTAATGCAATTTCGCATTCCTAATCGGATGGATTGACTAGTTGCCGATACATCTCATTTGACGAAAGAGTACTCTCATTTTTCATCATGACCCCAGAACAGCTCGTATCGATTCGCCTAAAAGTAGAAAAGCGAATCGCCGAGATTGACGTGTCTCTCGCGGAAGACGATCCTGAGTCAAAACCGGTCGCTCCGGACGTAGCCATCGGGAGACTATCCCGTTTGGAATCAATTCAATCCCAGCAAATGAGCCTCGCCCAACGGAGACGCCAGCGTGAAGAGAAAGAAAGATTGGAAAACGCGCTCGACCGCATTAATAACTTTTCCTACGGAAACTGTGCTTATTGCTTATCACCCATATCCTACGAACGTCTTGAAGCCATGCCCGATGCTGTGGTCTGCGTAAGGTGTGCTAGATAAGAAAAAGTAATTTAGACTGACCGAAATCTCGAAGCCTTTTTATTTCACGTCGGTCGAAACAAATCAGTAGGGAACCTGCTAAAATTGGAGTAGACTGGGTTTGGATTAATCTTTCCAAATATAAAACCCGCTACTGCGTCCCACACCACTGGCGATCGGATGTTTCGTCGCCGGAGTTCGGCCTTAACGAAACGCAAAGAAATCAGGTTTACACGGTCTACTTCGGTCAATCGCTCAAAATGACTGAAAACTTTTCGGATCCCAAGAACATGCAGGAATCGTAAATATCATCCAACGAGTAAGTTAGGTAGATTCTAAATGAGGAATAGTACAAGAGGTTCCAAACAATCAGGGAAAACCAAAACTCTGGCGATTTCAAAATAATCGCTCGGCTGTTAGAGGTGATTCTCTTTTTGTTCCGTTGACCTCCAAGCCCTGTCAAAATAGTTTTGATTTGATGGATATTGAAAAAGAGAAAAACTTACTCGGAGGACCACTAGAAAATTGCAGCAAAAATCCGCTAACCGGGTTTCACCGAACGGGTAAATGCCAAACGGGCCCTACGGATCATGGGTGCCATGCCATCTGCGTAATCGTCACCAACGAATTCCTGGAATTCTCAAAAGCCAACGGAAACGACTTGAGCACTCCGGCCCCCCAATATTCCTTTTCTGGTTTGAAGGAAGGAGACCGTTGGTGCCTTTGTGCTCTGCGCTGGAAAGAGGCCTACGATGCTGGCGTCGCTCCCATGGTCATCCTTACAGCGACCAGCGAGGCGGCATTACATCACGTTAGTCGCAGCGTTCTGGAAGAGTTTGCGTTTGTGCTTAGTGATTAAAAATAACCTCCCCACTTTGACCCGATATCGAAGGATACCTGCCTCTACTCGAGAGATTCGTGCTTCAGGGTTGAGTCGAACATCATTGTACCGAATGGAAGCAGCGAGGCAATCACAGCAATGGTCGCCCGGCTAAATTTCCACTTACGATTGATCCAAACGCGAATGAGTATCCAGATGTAAAGGATAAACAGAACTCCGTGAATCATGCCAACCACGCGGACCGCTTGCGGAATGTCCCAAATATACTTTAAAGGCATCGCCAAGAAAAGCAGTACCAAATAAGATAGGCCTTCGGCAAAAGCCACTTTTCGAAAAAACTGAAGAAGTTTCATTGTAAATTGATTCTAGCCACATCCGGCACCCAAGGGAATCTAACTGACGACTTGAAAAAGGCTCCCTAAACTATCGATTTCGATAGTGATCTCGTCACCAGATTGTAGCGTGAAATCAGTCCCCGGAATAATTCCTGTTCCTGTCATCAAGTAACAGCCATTCGAAAAGTCTAGTTCCCGATACAGGTACTCAGCCAGTTCTTCAAGTTCCCGCTTCATCTCTTTCAAGCTTGTTTGACCTTTAAATACAACCGAATCAGAACGAGCTATTGAGAGCCTGATTCCTGTTTCCTTGGAGATCGGAGTATTCAGAATATAAAGACCAGGACCAATCCCAGTTGCTCCTTCGTACGATTTAGCCTGGGGAAGATACAGCGGATTCTCCCCTTCAATACTCCGGGAGCTCATATCATTGCCAATCGTGTAACCTATGATTTGTCCCTTATCTGATATCGCCAAAGTCAATTCAGGCTCAGGAACATCCCAATCCGAGTCTTCGCGAATTCGAACGGTTTGACCATGGCCTCGGACCCTCTGAGCGATCGACTTAAAGAATAGCTCTGGTCGAGCCGCGTTATAAACTCTAGCGTAGAAATCTGCCCCACCCGCACTTTTCGACTCCTCCATCCGAGCAAGTCGACTCGAATAGTAAGTAACTCCTGAAGCCCACACTTCTTGATTACCAATAGGAGGTAATAGTTCATTCTCGACCGCGGTTCGAGCTAATTCATCATCGACGATTGAAAGTGTCGCGAGAGTATCCCTAAGTCCATCACCCTTGAAAAGTAAATCCCAATCGGAATTGAAAAAGCAGTATTGATCTTTGCGAGACGCGACCAATCCAGAAGCGGTTCGGTAAATACAGGTTGCCATTAAAAAGACGTTGGAAACGCGACTCAGTTAATGCAAGTAATTAGCGAAGCCCGCTACCTTGAGTACAGTGTTTGAACGGAAACGCTAGGCAGCGTCCTTTTTTTCGGCTTTCGGAGGTCGGATTTTCTTAATCTGGGCCTTTTTCCTGCCTTCGACTACTCCGCGATCAATGATCACTTCGTTTACATCTTCCCGACTAGGAACATCATACATGACATCCAAGGTTACACCTTCCATGATCGAACGGAGTGCTCGAGCACCCGTCTTAAGTTCGATCGCCCTTTCAGCAATCGCCCGAATTGCGTCTTTCGTTATTTTCAGCTTAACACCATCCATCGCGAACAACTTCGAGTATTGCTTTACCAGAGAATTTTTTGTGCTGAGTAAAATTTTTTCTAAGTCATCAACACTGAGCTGATCCAGGACAGACACCACTGGAAGACGTCCGATGAATTCAGGGATCATTCCGAATTTTACGAGGTCTTCTGGAGCGACCTTCTTCATCACTTCCTCCCCCTTCATCTCGGATTTGACCACAGCCCCAAAGCCAAGCGTTATTCCTTCTGAACGCTTTTTTATAATGCCGTCCAGTCCGACGAACGCCCCACCACAGATAAATAGAATCTTCGAAGTGTCGATTTGTACGTACTCCTGGTTCGGATGCTTTCGTCCCCCTTGTGGCGGAACGTTACATACCGTTCCCTCTAAAATTTTCAAAAGAGCTTGTTGTACACCTTCTCCCGATACATCTCGGGTAATCGAGACATTGTCCGTCTTTCGGCCGATCTTATCAATCTCGTCGACATAAATAATCCCGCATTCAGCCTTAGTGACATCGTAGTTAGCCGATTGTAATAAGCGAAGCACGATATTCTCGACATCGTCTCCCACATAGCCCGCTTCGGTCAATGTCGTCGCATCTGCAATGGCAAAGGGCACATCCAATATTCGAGCTAGTGTACGGGCTAAAAAAGTCTTTCCCGACCCGGTTGGGCCTACGAGAAGAATGTTACTTTTCTCTACTTCGACATCATCGTATTCCGAACCTGGATTTAGGAGACTCGCTTCCGTCACCTTCTCTGCGTCGAAACTCAATCGCTTATAGTGATTATAGACCGCTACCGAGAGAACCTTTTTGGCATGCTGCTGACCAATAACGTAATCATCAAGCACCTCTTTAATCTCTGTCGGCCGAGCGAGATTAAATGCCGGGGCGCCTTCGGTTTCCGCCAAAGCACCATCTTCACCCACTAATTCCCGGTCGATAATGGTTTTGCAAACAGACACGCAACCATCGCATATGTAAACACCCGGCCCTGCTATCATCTTGCGAACTTCCGACTGCGACTTTCCGCAGAAAGAGCAAAGCGTCATGCGTGAGGATTTTGCCATACGTATCTTGTTTGAAGCGGCGCTTTAAGATTTCTTGGATTTTTCGGTGGGTTCCATCACCTCGTCAACTAATCCGTAGATTTTGGCTTCATCGGCACTCATGTAAAAGTCCCGATCGGAATCCTTCTTTATCTCGTCTGAAGTTTTGCCAGTGCAATCAGCTAGGACTTCATTCAGCCTTTCCCGCCAGCGAATGATTTCCTTAGCCGCGATCGATATATCCGAAGCCTGCCCCGTGGCACCTCCAGACGGCTGGTGAATCATAATCCGACTGTTGGGCAGTGCGAAACGTTTTCCCTTGGTACCTGCTGCTAAAAGTACCGTTCCCATACTTGCCGCCATGCCAATGCAATACGTAGATACATCGCAAGTGAGGTAATTCATCGTATCGTAAATCGCCATACCCCCCGTAACTACTCCTCCGGGGGAGTTGATATACATATGAACATCCTTCTTGGGGTCATCCATCTGAAGAAAAAGCAGCTGAGCCACAATCGCACTAGCTATCTCATCATTAATTGGTGTGCCAATGAAAATAATCCGGTCCTTGAGAAGGCGGGTATAGATGTCCATGGACTGCTCGCCGCGGCCCGTGTTTTCGATGATATGTGGTAAGTAGTATGACACGATTTATTGCAAATTATTAATGATTAAAGGGTTAATCTAACTCAGCTCTTCTCGCCTTTAACACCTTTGACAGTAGATTCGTCAATTAGGAATTCAAGCGTCTTATCGAAAAGTACCGACTGTTGAGCCATTCTCAAACGATTTTGATCTTTCTTTAGTTCTTTAACGAACTGTTCGGGCTTTTGACCGCTTTGATATGCCTGATTAAAGATAAATTGGCTCATATCCTGGTCCGTAACCTCAATTTCCTCCTTGCCTGCGACCTGATCCAGGATCAGTTGCAGCTTAACACGATTCTCAGCGTTTTTAAGGGACTGGGCATGGATGTCTTCCTTGTTTTCTTCTATCTGCTCTTGCGGAATGCCGCGTCGTATGTTTTCCGTTACCACTTGCCGCATGGCATTCTCCGTTTCCGCTTCGATTAAGCTACCGGGGAGCGGAAAATCGACCGAATCCATAAGCTTTTCGGAGATCTGACGTCGCAGATCAGCACGGCGTTCCTGGGCCTTTTGGTTTTTCAGCCAACCAGAAACCCGCTCCTTTAGATCATCTAGATTCTTAACCTGCTGAGACTCGAAAAACGCCTCGTCAATCTCGGGAAGCTTACGTTCGCGAACCTCAAGCAGCTCAACTGAATAAACCGCCTTCATCCCCTGCAACCCTTCAACGGTAAAATCTGCCGGGAACTCAACCGTAAGGTTTTCTTTATCACCCGTCTTCAAACCCTCCAACTGGTCGCCAAGACCGGGAATGAGGCCTTGGTCGCTCCCGATTTCTTCCCATGTTTGGGGCATTTTCGCGTAAACGGGTTTGTCCTCGACTATTTCGCTGATCGGTTTTCCGTCGATGTTTCCCTCGTGAGAAAATTTAACATAGTCCCCTTTCTGGGCTTCACGCTCGACTGGAGAAAATTCAGCCCGCTCTTTCCGGATATTCTCTATCGCCTCATCTACCTCATTATCAAGAACTTCATCAGAAAGACCCTCGAGCTCAATTCCCTTGTAGTTGTCTACCTTGAAGGCCGGTCGTACATCGAGAGTGAACGTTATCACCGCTTCCTGGCCGGCCTTGATCACACCCTCTGTGACGTCAATCGGGTTAATTAGGTTCACTTTCGCCTTCTTGAGGCCTTCCTTGTAAGCCTTGGAAACCACTCGCTGACTGAGCTCGCCGGCGATTTCCTTAGCGAATTTCTTGCTCACTATCGCAACGGGTGCCTTGCCCGGACGGAATCCGGGAATCTTAGCCATGCCCGAAAACTGGGAAAGAAGGCCTTTTTCTTCTGCCTCCACTTCATTTGCATCGAGCGTTACGGCTAGCGTTTTACGGGTTTCGGTGACGTCTTTTAAGTCAATTTTCACGGGATGTGACGATTCAGGATTGATAGCTACTCTTGGAAAAGCGCGGACAGTAGAAGACATAATTAAAAGGGGTCAATGTATTTGGAAGGGATGATGCAAGAAGACCTGACTTCAGGATTGGCAACGGGCACCGGTCGATCCTAACCCTCAGCACTTCAGGAAAGCGAATGAATCGACTGTTTTTCCCTTCTGGAGTCCTCCTCAGATCCAATCGCCAGGGCCGTAGTTCCCTACCCCAGCACTAAAGAGCCGGCACTCGCCTGATGCAGCGTTGGAATGAATTGGGAGCTCATACCAGTAGAAGTGCTGACCCCTTATTGCTGTGACATTCTTTCTGACTATTCCGGTTGTGGCTACCTCGAAGCACCGATTCTGTCAAATACCCTGCATTTTCCGCTTGAGGGAGACACCACAAAAGTGCTGATTCAAATTAATGGCCAGCCCACCCGATCTCCAGCGAATGCTCGCGATTGACACGTCGTCTCGCAGAGCCTGTGTCGGACTCTTCGACGAAAAGGGCACCCTATCATGTAAGACAAGCGAGGAGGATGCATCGCTTTCTCTCTTTCCGCTGATTAAGCACCTACTCAAGGAATTCAATTGGCAGCTCTCCGATATAAACTCGATCGCTTTTTGCAAAGGGCCCGGTTCCATGCTCGGGATCCGCACTGCGATCATGGGGATCCGAACCTGGCAGGGGGTTAAATTAATCGAAGGAAAGCAGATTTACTCGTTCAGCAGCCTCGCTATTGGGGCCGAGCTTGTTCGTCATTCCTCGCCTTCTGAGAAGACATATCTAGTCATTACGGATGCGCGGCGAAACAGCTGGAACGCTCTAAAGGTGAAAGAAACATCCATAGGACCAGTTCAGTTTATCGATAACGCTACCCTTGAGGCGGAAAATATCCCCCTGTTCTCGTTTAACGAGTTCCCGAAATGGACGCGTACGCAGGCCCATATCCAATACCTCTCCTATCTTCCTGAAAATGTCTTATCGTCCCCGCGATTCCCTCTGTTTTTAGAGAAAAACTCAGACGCCAACCACATAGACTTGCGCTCGATAGAATTCGCCAAGTGGATACCAACAGCGAGGACCGCAGACCGAATTAAGTCGTGAGGCAATCCGCAACAACGCCATACCGCTGCTGGGCGGAGATCGATTTGGCCGCTCTCGAGCGAAATCTAAAATCGATCCGGGCCGACCTCCCCGATTACATTAAATACATTGCGGTTGTGAAAGCCGACGCCTATGGCCATGGAATGCAGCAAACGGTCGCTCGACTTATGCAAGCTAATGTAGATATGTTCGCAGTGGCTAACGTAATCGAAGCCGCAAAGATTCGCGAAATTGGAACGGGCTGGCCGATTATTGTCCTAGGCGCGACCCTGGAGAATGAGGAGTCCTACTTATTTGAATACGACTTGATTCCCACGATTTCAACGATTGAAGAGGTCGAACGTCTCAATCGGAAAGCCCTTTCCTACGAAAAGCCACTCAAAGCTCACATCAAAATAGACACCGGCATGGGGCGACTCGGAATTTGGCACGAATACGCTGCTGAGCTTTTCGACGCCTTCCACAAGGCTACATTCCTCACTCTAGGCGGCGTTTACACCCATTTCGCGTCCGCAAGCCGAGATCCTGAGTTCACTCGACGGCAACGACAGCTCTTCACCGATACGATCGCTAAGGTCGACTGGCTCGAAACCGAAAAGCTCCTGATTCACGCTGACAACAGCGCTGGCATTTCAACGTTTGCACCCGACAGCGTCTACAACGCGGTTCGAATAGGATTACTCCAGTTTGGCATCGCGCCCTACCCGCTCTCCATACTAGGAGAAGTGGATACAACTCCCATTTTCAAATTCAAGTCTCGCGTCGGCATCGTTAAGCAGCTACCCGCTGGTGCAACAATCAGCTATGGAAGAAGCCACACCCTACAACGGGATAGCCGCGTAGCAATTGTATGTGCGGGCTACGGCGATGGCGTTCCTCTCAAGCTAAGCGACCGCGGAGACGTTCTCATCAACGGCGAACGCTGCCCGATTCTTGGCCAAGTAACGATGGACCAAACCATCGTAGATGTAACCGACATTGAAGGAGTGGTAAAAAGTGGAGACTTGGTCACTCTAATCGGACCGCAGGGGGAAGGTGCTATCCGTTTGCAAGAATTCAGCGAGTGGGCGGAGACGATCCCTTGGGAGATTCTTTGCTCCGTAACAAAAAGAGTTCCTCGCCTTTACCGAACGGCGATTATTACGGGCTGACCCCTGCCAAGACATCTCTGAATAGTGAAGATCCTTTGAATTTTCGCAGCCCAAAAATCGGTTATTTACACGCTTTCCGTTATACCTTAATCCTCCGCTGCGTATAATGGCAAATATACGGAACGAAATCGTTTTTATTTGTACGGCTAATACCTGCCGTAGTCCAATGGCAGAAGGATTGTTTCGCCACGCGCTAGCCGCCCAAAGCGACCCATTGGAATCGCTCAAAGTTTCCTCAGCCGGAGTATCCGTTTATGATCGGCAGCCACCCAGTCCAAATTCCGTCAAGTCCATGGCCAAAGTCGGCATCGACATCAGCGATCACCGCAGCCAACACATCACCGAGTCGATGATAGAGTCGGCTCTCGTATTTTTCACGATGACAGAAACCCACTTGGCAATGCTTTCCTACCAGATCGATCCACCGCCCGCGAATGCCTTTCTTATGCGTTCATTTATTGGAGGAAATGCGGATACCCAGATACCGGACCCATTTGGTATGAACCTTCGCGAATACGAAGCCTGCCGCGACAGCATGGTCGAGGCGATTCCGTCGCTCGTGAAGACTGTCGGGAGGCTCTATTCTGCTCAGTGCACCCAAGAATCGGACAGTAAATAGCGGAAGACCTCGGTCTCGCCACCTATGAAAAATTCGCTTTCGGACAATCTGCGACGCTCGCTGGGAGAAAACGACGGCTCCGACATATCCCTTGAGAGTATACTTGAGAACGTCGACGAACAAGGATTTGGTCTACTAATGATGGTGCTTTCCCTCCCCAGTGCCCTCCCTATACCCGCTCCTGGTTACTCTACCCCCTTTGGAATTCTATTCATCGTTCTCGGATTACAGATGCTAAATGGACGCCACCGTCCTTGGTTGCCTCAATGGGCTGCCCGTCGTACAATGACCCGAACCTCCGCAGAGAAGGCGATCGGCATTGCCACGAAATGGCTCGGCCACATCGAGAAAATTGTCCATCCACGCTTGACGTGGATTAGCAGTCCCTTCGGCTCTCGGTTTTTGAGTTTCATCGTCGTAGTTATGGCTGCCCTCATGACTCTTCCAATACCCTCTACTAACACTTTTCCGGCAGCCGTAATTTTTCTCATTGGAATAGGTCTTTCCGAAAAGGATGGTCTCTTCTGCCTCGGCGCATGCACGGTCGGTGTCCTCGCAATAGCACTTTACTCAGTCATTATCTATATTCTCGTTGCTCAAGGCATGGAAGGCGTTCTACATTCCAAGGAATGGATCAAAGGGCTCCTTGGCCTGAGCGGATCCGGTTAAGCTCCTCTGCGGTCCCTTCATTTATATACAATTAGGTAAAATATCGGCAGCCAATCTACTCAGGGTTCGAAAGCGTCGTAATAAGAACGAACCGAAGTTTCCCAAACCGCCTACCTTTTAACAAGGGGTCCAATATATCGCTTTCCAGATTTATTTGATTGCCGGATCCCGGGAGGATAGGTTTCCCCTTAGAACGATTATCTAATTGTAAGACGGCATGAGCGAACGAAAGAAACGCAGCTCGCTAATTCCTAAAGGTTAGGTGTATCTGACTACTGATGACGTGCTAAACAGGTCTTGAGAAGTCTCGAACGCCCACGGCTCGATCGCCCAATTTTCAAGGTCGCCAGGATACTGCGGAACAAGTTCCCCTTCAGACTCTCCCACTGCCGGATCCGCATTCCAGGTTTTGGGAAGCGTGTATCCCTCGAGAACTCCAGTGGCCCCTCGACCTCTAAACCCGAGCCAATTCTGCTACGCTTCCGACGCTACGTCAATGCAAGCAATCGTGGCGCACAGGAAAGAAATTGATAATTTGAAAGGTAAACGAGAACACATCTGGGACATGGGGGAGAAGACGATACATGTGGACAAGAACTACTTTGCACCGGAAAAGCAGGATCCATTTTTTTACTCCACCGCCGAATGCCCTTGGCCCATCATTGAGTCCGGTTAAGAGAAGAGTACCCGTTACAATCCCAATGGGGGACCACTACCTTTTGTATTGTATTTCTGGAGTCTCTAGCTCTCTTTTGTTCAGTGGGAATAGAAACGGTTCAACTCTTCCAAATGGCCATGAATGATCTTGGTGATATGGGCTGGGTTGAGCTCGTTCTTGTGCAATTCGAAAATGGCCACTAGCAAGGCGAGCTCAATATCGGTCTTTTTGGGGGATACCGATTTCAATTCTCTCATTAGCTCGAGAGCCTTTGCCTCCGCTTTCTTGTAGTCTTCAAAGTTCTTTTCGCTAGAAATTGCCATATCGTAGCGAACCAACTGATTCCACTACATCAAGGTCAAACTTCAAATTTTTCGAAGAGTCGACTTGCGACCCTACAACGGCTTGTATCGCCCTAGCCTTGGCGATTATCTCAACTTCATCGGAACGAAAGGGTTACGACCGAGATCGCATCCTTCTTTCTTGCACGTTGGGAGAAGGTGGCTTGAGTCACAATACCATCGCGATCTGGACAAGCTACAACCAAGGAAATCCCTTTACTAATTCGTCCCATTTCAACACGGGATTTGCCGCCTATTCCGTACTGTAGCGACTCCAAGATGAAAGGATCGGCCTCGTCGTCGAAACGGCAGCAAAGGAAGGCAACCATTACGATTGAATTTCCTTCTGCAGAATAAAACTCTCCCAGGTGGAAGAGCAGTAATTCGCTACCTTTCCCTACCGCTTTTTAAAAACATCGCTGTCTGCGATAGCGACGACTAAGTCCCTTAAGCCGTATCCGCTTTCCGCTATGTCCGTTGCGATCCCTTCAATTGCCCCATGATCCCGATAGGTCATCTCTCGACCCGTTCCATAAACAAGTAGTTTTTCCGTTAAGGTATAAGTAAAACGGTCCTTTCGATCCATCAAAACCTGCTTGAGCCCCCTCTCATCTCTAAAGCGCTCCCCGGAGGGCAATTCGCCTGATCCGTCGACCTGCTCTCCAAAAGCTCGATTATCGCCCGCATCCATCGAAGGGTAAAATTCTCTAAACCCACCAATAGGATCATAAAATTCCAGTGCAAATCCTAGCGGGTCGATCTTCGCGTGGCAATCCGCACAGGCCTGAACGTCCCGGTGTTTTTCGAGTTGATCTCGAATAGTGGTGGCTCCGCGTGTATCCGGTTCTAGCGGCTCCACATCTGGCGGTGGGGGTGATGGCGGCGTACCAAGGATATTCTCCAATATCCAAACGCCACGTACAACTGGTGAGGTTTCTACGCCGTTCGCCGTCACGGTCAAGACACTTGCATGTCCCAGCAATCCACCTCTGCGCGCATTCTTCGGCAATCTAACTCGACGAAATGCTTCTCCATTAATCCCCTCTAGGCCATAGTGCTTGGCCAATGAACCATTCAAAAACGTGTAGTCACTATCTAGGAAATCTAGAATCGAACCGTTGTTTGCCAAAAGATTCTCGAAATAAAGACGTGTTTCCTCACGCATCGCATATTCAAGGCGCTGTGAATAGTAGCTCTCAAAGCTCTTCCCATCCGGCAACATGCTACCCAAGGTATTCATTCGAAGCCACCCGTCCGTAAAGTGCTCAATAAAAGCCTTCGCCTTTGGGTCCGTTAACATTCGATCCACCTGGGAAGACAAGATCGCCGAATCCCCCAATCGGTTCGCTTCCGCCAATTGAAACAACTCCTCGTCTGGCATCGAGCTCCAAAGGAAATAGGACAAACGCGACGCCAGCTGGTAGCTATCCAGCTCCACGGCCTCCGCTTCATCTCCTTCATCCAAATACAGAAACTTGGGAGAGCTTAACATCCCAGCCAGGCCTAACTTCAACGCTGCCTGTAGCGTCTTTCCGGACTCTCTTTGCCTTCTCACAAAATCCGCATAGTGCTGAATATCATCTTGAGTCTGAGGTCTTCTAAATGCCCTCCTGGCAAACTCGAGCAACGTCCGATCAATATCGACCTCTGCCGGGCTAGTCACTTCTCCAAAAATCATCTGATGGCTTTTCGGTGGCCACTTCTCATAAGTGGGACCCGTAATCTCCAAGCTATGCACGCGAAGTCGCGGTCCCTCGTAAACTTCTCCGATCGTCTTGTTGCCCAGATTCTTGGGCTCAGCCAGACCCTCCTCCAAAAGATAATCCTGAGTCCGAACGACTTCCGGGTGGTACTTGTCCGCAACTTTTCGAATCGTTCCCTTACTGGCAACACCGTTACTCCAATGAACGAACGGCGTGCTGCCCTTCTCTAGCCAAACCAACACCTCGTAGTCGGTGGGAACTTCATCCGCCAAATCAAAAATCGCTACGTTCCTTCGCCCTTCGTGAGCGTTCTTCCGCAATAAACGCGGTTCGGGAGCAATAACCAACCCCATTTTCATGGGCTCTGAAAAATCCATTTTAAAATCGGAGTTTGAATACGGGTGATCTAGTCGATTGATCGCTTCCGCTCGTACGACAATCTTATAGTATCCATCTTCCGGTACTCCGCTCTTAGAAAACTTCAAAGGATAATTCGTATGCCGCTCTTCTGGTTGTCCGTGTCCAATGTCCAAGTACTTACCGTAGAAATTAATTCTCCATGTCACTGGAGCCCGTGTCCTTTCCTCCGGCCGCACTCCACCGAAATCGTTGGCAGTGAAACGGAGCATTTTCGAATCAGGTCTCTGATCCGAGAATCGAATCGCCTTTTCAAGGAATTCGTCTGCGACCTCTATGTATCGCCTCAATTGATAGTCGGAAAGGACCAGGGATTCTCCGTTGTTATCAAATCCGTCTACCTTGGAATCTTCAGGAAAGTCGAAAGTCGTATCAAAAGACTCCGTATGCACACCCAATAAATCTCTGAGCGTATTCGCATACTCAAAACGATTCAAACGTCGCATTACCGTGGACGCGGGTGATCGAAAGTCTGCTGCAACCGTCAACTTTCCCGTTAGCCAGTCAATCATCTGGCGAGTCTCTTCCTGGCTTGGCTGCCTTACCTTTTTCTCATCCGGCGGCATTTCTCCTAAATTCAACATGTCAAGTACTTCTTCCAACATCGTGAGGTTGCTTTCATCAAAGACATTGGCTGACAAGCCGTCCAAGCGACGATCCCCCTTCTGTTTTTCCCCTCCATGGCAACCGATGCAGTATTCAGAAACAAATTCGCTCACAAAAAGCGGAAGCGCGGTGTCGGCCGCAAACAATGAGGAGACCGCGATTGACGAAAGAGCCAATAGTGGAAGCAAACCCTTCATGCCTAAGCTAATTCCAGTCCCGTTAATGTGCCAGTCGAACTTGAAAACTGGTTGATCTCGAGACCGAATCGCTGCAGCATTGACACGAATAAATTCGCTGCACGTGTTTCCGTTCCACGCCCTTTGTCTTTCGCGTAAAGTTTGTGCTCGCCGTGGCGGAATCCGCCACCCGCCAATATCAATGGTAGATTTTTGTTACTGTGCGAACTTGCATTTCCCATGCCGCTTCCCAGCAAAGACATCGTATTATCAAAAAGCGATTTCCCGTTTGGCTCGTCGACCGATTTCAGCAAATCAAGAAATCGAGAAAACTGCGTAGTGTGGAAGCGTTCTATAATAGCGAGCTCTTCAATATAGCTCTCCACCTTTCCATGGTGTGTCAGTTGATGATATCCACGTGTTACCCCCAACCCGCCAGCATCATGCCCAATATCGTTAGATGCGAACGTGATCACCCGCGTTGAATCCGTCTGCAAAGCCAAGGCCATCAGGTCGTAGTAGAGTGGAATCCGTTCGGAAAAAGTGAGCCCATCTGCATCGGGAGGCAGCTGGTAGTCAACCGAGGGCTTTGGCCTGTCTAGCCATTCCTTTGATTGTATCAGTTTTTTCTCTACCTCTCTTACAGAAGTAAAATAGCGATCCAATTTTTCTTTATCGCGCTCTCCGACCTTACGCATCAGTCGGTCCGCGTCTGTCTTCACCAAGTCGAGAATACTCAAATGGTCCGTATAAACCCCTTTTAATTGCCTTATCTGGCTCGGGTCCGTTTTTCGAAAGAGCAGCGAATTGATCATTCTCAAATTAGCAAGCTGCGGCAGAGCAACGCCAGCACTAGACCAGGAAAGCGTATTGTTCGCATCCGACCCGCCCGACGCTAATTGCAAGGACTGAAAACGAGTCTGAACACCTACGAACTGGGCAGCCTTTTGGTCCAAGGATATGTTAGCTTCCGGCAAACCTCTCGAGTTTTTTGAAAGCAATCCGGTGAGATAAGCATGCACCCCTCCGTGGCCACCCACACCTTCTGTACCATGATCGAGTTGAGAAAATACCGAGAAGCCGTTGCGATGCCGCGCAAGCGGCTTGAGTAATACGGGCAATTCATAGCTTCGCCCCGTTTCCCTTGGAAAGAAAAGCTCTGGCACAAAGCCCAACCCCGTACCCACACATACCATACGTATGGGTACCAAAGCCGTATTGGAAACGGATCCTAAGACCATAGCATCGAGGAACGGCAATGAAAGCGACGCTCCCGCGATACCTCTAAGAAAAGTACGTCTGTTCAGAGGTTTAGTTTGATAATACATAAGCAGATTCGACGGCGGTTATAGAACCGTTTTAAACTAACTTGCGTAGAGACAAAGCAAATCGGAGCAAAAATTCGATGTTTATTTTCCTCCCAGTTCGAAATGACACCAATCAAACCCATTCGCATGCTTGGAAAGTCACAATTAAATAGAGGGGCCCAATCGAGAAGAATAGTGCCAAGTCTAGTCTTGAAAATCGGAAGAACACTCTCTTTATCGTTGGGGTTATACATTCAGGATAATAACTAAGATTATCATTAATATACACCAAACATAAAAAAACCGAGGACCCCTTAGATTATCCAGAGACGAGGTTTGAGACCAAACTAATCAATTCAGATATGGACCTTCTTGGCTCACCGCGATTAGAAATTCTCCGTGCCACCGCCGTCTTTTCTTTAAAAAATGACAACAACATCGATCGATTATCGAACGTGATCCAGTTAAGATTCTCCTGGGAACGGCGGTTAGGCGGTACGGTCTACAAGAAGTCTGGGTGCCTTTTCCCTTTACGGGATCAAGGCAAAAATGAGAAAAAAGAAAATATGAAAAATGTACTTTTAACAAACCTACGCCCCAAAAAACACCTGATTGGGCTACTCGCTCTAATCGCATCCAGCTTACTGCAGACTGGATGTGCTACCAGTGGTCACCACGAACGTAAGGGGGCGGTAGCGGGTGCTGCTACGGGAGCCTTGCTGGGAGCGATCATAGGAAACCAATCAGGCGAAGAAGGCGAGGGAGCGACCATAGGCGCGGTTGCCGGGGCCATCGTCGGACGCGAAATCGGCCGGTCGAAAGACCAAGCAGATATGAGGAACGCCCGCCCACGCAGCACGGAAGTCTACGACGCTACTCGAATCGACTACGGCTCCATGATGACCGAGGATGAAAAGCGTCGTGTCCGCAAACGGGCTGGCAAAGACGAAATCATCGACTGGGGCTACTACCTCACATCCGACGAAAAACGCCGTATCCTTGATCGTGCAGACCAAGCTATTGGCCTATAATTCGGTACGGCGTTTTTAAAGCGGCTCAGACGATTCACTCCGACCAGCTTTTAGCCTACTTGAAAATTTTCCACGTGACCAGATGGGGATCCGTTTCACTTAGTTTATTCAAACTCAAGTCTCTTATCGAATGGCTGGGCCCGCCCGCTTCCAAAACCGCTCCTTCGACAACCGCAAACCCAAGATTCGGATTTCCGACTTGCGCAATGTGTCCGTTATCCGTAAAATTGAAGTGCTACAGGGGAGATTCGCCCGGCTCTTTGAGCATGAGTACCGCTCCTGGCTCGTAACTTGCGGCTTCAATACAAAGCCCTTGCTCACTCGCATAGATCTGACCCTCCGACTGATAATCTATGGCCCACACTTCATAGGCCGATCCAACTCGCTTCAATGTGACAGCCATCAGTGATCCCTACACCTATATGTTTTGCCGTAAACCTGGAATGTCCACAAAATAGAATTCTGGCTAATCGAGCTTGTCCACCAATCGTATCCCGACAGGACTCGATTCCCCGATTGCCGCACACGGAAATAGCAACTTTATTGCAGAAAACGGTTAGATTGAATCCAACATTATCAACCAATCCGCTCTTCTCTCCCCTCATCTAGTAAAAAGCCTACTATAACCCTTCAACCTCAGCGATTCGGGCCAATATACTAATGCCATAACGACCTTCGCGACTACCTCCATTGTCTAGGTACTTCTTTACGAGCGGAAATGCCGGTTCACCGACCCAATCGATGACATTGTGAAGCATAGGCTCATTTTCCGATTTGTTTATCAATAGGCTTTCAAGAGTAGCTAAACCTAGGTCGCCTTGTCCTAGGTCGATAAGTATCCACGCTGCCATTACTCTTACTTCGTGCGATTCATCCTTAAGGGCTTTCTTGAGAAGTGCAGTCGCAGAATGGGCGTTCTTATCGAGCAAGCGCAGGCCAACCACTGCCCACCAACGCATGCCTTCATCCTCGTGCGACATCCACTCCTTAAAGGTTACCAGATTCGTCTTGTCCCTCGACAAAGCCCTATCAGCAGCATCTAAATAAGATTCGAGTGGATACAATCTCTCATCTCGAACCATTTCGTAGATGGTGAGATTATTTTCCGCAGCCCTTCGCTCGCGCATCTTCTCAGGCAAGAGCCCCGAATCGTGGATCTCGAGCTGCTTCTGACGCAGGGCTGCCTTCAGTTCGGCGATCATCGCCTGATGCTCCGGAGCATTGATTAGGTTGTGTACATTGTCAAAGTCGCTCTCGTTATCGAAAAACTCTTCGGAGGCCCGTGGCTCAAAGAACTGGCCCGTGATTTCATTTGTTTTCCCCTCTCGGTGATGCTGTTCCCAAGCTGGCGTCAGCTGAGCTTTCCACAGGTAAGCTAGGTGATGCCCTGCAGGGGCGAACGGGTAATAGTTTTTGTGATACGAGTATCGTACCGTTCGCATTAGCCGCACATGATCCAGTCGCTCGTCGGCCCGCTCCCGAAATCCGAGATGATACTTGGGCTCCGGCTCGATGCCATTCCCCAAAAAGACGGTCCCCTGAAAGGTGTCCGGAATTTCCGCTCCCGCCAAACTCAGCCACGTTTTCGGCATATCGACGAAGCTGACAAGCCGGTCGACCGTCGTTCCCGGCTCATTACCAGGATAGAGGTGCTTCATTTTTTCAGGAAGGCGTACAACGAGCGGGCAGTGAACTCCGCTCGAATAGAGGAACCGTTTGCTCCGGGCCATCACGCCACCGTGGTCCGAGTTGTAGATAATGATTGTGTCTTCGTACAAGCCATCCGCTTTGAGTGCATCGATTGCCTGCTGGACCTTACGGTCCATATTCTCAACGGCTTCAGCGTATTTGGCGTAGTTTTTCCGAATCACCGGCAGGTCCGGATGATAGGAGAAGAGTTTCATTTCAGCCGGATCCTTTTTTAACTCTTCAAGACCGCCATGAGCGAGGCTCTCGTGACTGTCCGTAATATTGAATACGGCGAAGAAAGGTTGTCCCGGCTCACGCATCCTCCAGCCGAATTTCTCCGTACCTCCCTTGTAATCCCATGGATCCTTGTCTTCTCGGCCGCCGATGTTATAGTCCGTCTTGCCGGGGTTGGAGGTATGGTATCCCGCCGCCTTTAGTAGATCCGGGTAGTATTTGATCTTTTCGTGCGGAATCAGATTACGGCTCCGCATGGGTTGCGTTCCATTGGAAATTCCATACATGCCCGTAATCCAGACCGACCGGGTCGGGGCACAGACTGCCGCGTTATCAAAACAGTTGGTGTAGCGGAAGCCTTCCTTCGCCAATTGGTCAATCGCTGGCGTATTCGCATTAGTTCCCCCGTAGCAACTTACCCACGAAATACCGTTATCCTCACTCGTTATCCAAAGAATATTCGGCTTTTTCTGAGTTTGCCGAAGAGATGTGTCCTGAGCCAGCACAAAAGGGCCGAACAGGCAAATAGCTGGCATCAATATGCGGCGGAATGACGCCAAAGATGGTCTAGTATATCGTTGCATAGTACCTTTCGAATCGAGATGAAAAGATTATAAGGGGGCTTAAGCCTGGAGAATACGCCATACTCTGGGCAAGCCCTGAGCTTTATTGGAGCCGCGGGCGATAGGTGCTCGCCTTGAGAACAATTAACGAACGTACCCGCAATTCTTAACGGTCGGGGACACGGGCACAAGGAGCACCAAGCATTGCCAGACCGGAAGGCTTTTCCCTATTTCCCAATTTCAGAAACTGGGTAGACTTCAACTTGTGGTATTTGCTCATGCCAGCCATTTCTCCAAAGTTAACGAAGTCTGCCAAAGGATGCATATATAGCACAATCGAAGCCCCCGAACTGAGGCAGCACCGGCGGTAAAACATCATGAAAGTTACGCTTTGCTTAGCTTAAAATCCCATTCTTTACGGTATTCCTTGTTGATGAGACTGTTCGCTTTGCGACTGTTCTTGAAGCTTAGGTTCGGGCCATCCCAAGCGAGCTTCTTTCCAGGGAAGTGCAAGCAGACATTGCCCAGCTGAATCGTCTCGGTGAATGGGCCGGCGTACTTGAAATTCGAGCCGGGGTAGTCGTAAGGTTTATTGCCAATAGCAGCCTCTCTGAATTCCGTATGGTGGCCTATCGAAGGTTCATAAACACGGGCGGGACGATGATCGCCGGTCTTTTCCTTGAGTTCCATGGCGACGGCACGATGAGCTTCGTGTGGAATTATTCGAGAGCTATCACCATAGTCACCCGTGACCAAAAGAGTGTTTTCCGTCCCGACGTACAGGTTACCCGAGTTCGCAAGCTCCGCTCCCTGAGCGATTTCCTCCAGCCGCTCATGGCGGCGCGGCTTACCGTTCTTATCCGTATAAGCATTGTCCGTTCCGTCGTACCAATAGACGTCGAAGCCAGGACGCTTGTCCGTAGGTCCAAAGGTCCACTTCAAAGTGGAACCTTTGGGAAAGGCGGCATCGGTTAAGGTGTCTACATTGAGTGCCTCAACGTGTGTCGGATAGCCTGGGTCGAGCGACATGAAAATCGAGTCCATGGTATGGCACGCCATGTCGGCCAAGGCACCACCGCCAAAGTCGAGCCAGCCGCGCCAGTTAAACGGGAGATAAGCGTCGCCGCGCTTCTTTGCCCGCCCCACGTCAAGTCCGCGATCGCCCAAGTAAGGACGGTCAGCAGCTGGGCCGAGCCAGTTTTGCCAGTCAAGTGTTTCCGGTATCGGATCTCCACCCTTCGGAAGCTCAAATCCCTGGGGCCAAACGGGGCGGTTGGTGAAACAATGAATTTCTTTAATGTCACCTAGGTGTCCCCCTTGGACATAGGCCGCTATCTGGCGATTGCCTTCGTTGGCGTGACCTTGGTTACCCATCTGCGTCGCTAGCTGGTAGCGATCACACGCTTCCGCCAGCTGGCGCGCCTCCCAAACCGTGTGAGTTAAGGGCTTCTGCGTAAAAACGTGCTTGCCATGCTCGAGCGCCAGGACGGTCGCTGGATAGTGACTATGGTCGGGGGTGCCGATCATGACCGCATCAAAACTGTCGGCTGCCTTGTCAAACATCTCGCGGTAGTCCTGGAAACCCTTGGCCGCTTTCCACTGCTTGGCTAGCCAGCTGTTTCCGTTTTTCTCCATGGCTGCAATGCCATTCGGGATATTTGTGTATCGGCTGGAATCGACATCGCAGTACGCCCCGCAAATATCACCATGGCTTATAGTATCGGTGATATGGCGATTGTTGATCCCCCCTACGCCGATAAACGCGACGCGCAGCTTTTCGCCCTTGGCCTCAGCACTGAGTATGGCGGGTGCGCCGAGTATCCCTACGCCGGCTGCAGTTGAAGTTTTGATGAATTGACGACGCGTTAATTTGCTCATGGGTAGATGCAGTTTGGGTTGTTAAAAAGTTTAATGGGTCCGCCTCGACACCGTAAAAGAGAGTGAAACGTAACCAAGAGTTTCGACGTTGGCGAAGCAATCCCTCCTTGGCAAGTTGCGAAATCGCAGTTTTTGATTATCTCTTACGAGTCTATCGATTCTAACATTGTTCGCCCTACCCGCCCAACGTCCTTCGCAGGAGTTGCCCCTACAATCACATCAATGGGCCGCAAATTGCTCAGCGGGTCATCTCAGCTTTCCTTATGGGAGCCTCACGCTTGATGCGGGATCGAAAATTTCCCAGGAATTGCCAGTGGGTCGGCTGGTTGAGATCTACTTCCGCCATAACAATGGTACCCCACTGGTCTGCCTCCTCGACACGGACTCCTTCACGGTTCCATACCGCGGTCTTCATCCAATTGGATTCAAGATCGCTGTAAGTGGAGAAAACCATGAATACTCCATTCTCCGCACAGCGAGCTGCGGCCAGTGATGGGTTGCCTCCCCATATAGGGAGCGCTATAACTTCTGCCCCGTTCATCGCCAACTCTCGGGCAACTTCGGGAAAGAATACATCGTAGCAAATCATTATCCCCGCTTTCCGAAACGTGTTTTGAAAACGGAGTCGCCAACTGGGAAGGCAATGACATCGATCCCAACGAGGCGATCCTGGATTGAGAGAGAAGCATCGCCCACGAATGGAACGGAGTTCACGAAGATAAGCGGGATTAGGTTTTATTGATGAACAGTATGCTCTTCGCTCGCTTTATACCGCGTTTCACGGTAACTTTATGAAGCCTTTTGGAAATTCTTATCATGGTCCTCTTCAAAAATGTTCCAACATAGGCAGCTTCTTTTTGAGTTTTGTCTGGAACCCTATCGAGGTTTATCGGTATGCTCTGATTCGATGGGACTGATTTTTACTGGGATCTGCAGATTTAGATTGCTCACATGCGTTTTAGCGGTAGCAGGCGTCGGCCAAGTTTCTTCGGCTAACTTATCTCCCAATATCGTATTCATCCTGAGCGATGATCAGGCGTGGACCGACTATGGTTTTATGGGACATCCGGACATCAAGACACCGCATCTGGATAAGTTAGCCGAGAATAGCCTTGTATTCGAGCGTGGATACGTAGCGGCTCCACTTTGCCGACCATCATTGGCATCCATGGTGACGGGATTGTTTCCATTTGAACATGGCGTTACGGGTAACGATGTGGATGGGCGGAATAATCGGGCTGAGTTGGACCTTATCGTGCGTGAGGCATTTCACGAGTACCCGAGTTTCATCAAGCTATTAACTGCGAATGGCTACTTCGCACATCAATCAGGGAAGTGGTGGGAAGGTTCCTACTCGGATGGCGGCTTCACCCATGGCATGACACATGGGGATCCGGAACGCGGTGGCAGGCATGGTGACGAGGGGTTGAAGATTGGGCGCGAAGGGATGACTCCAATAACGGATTTTATCGACAAGGCTACTGAAGCAGAGAAACCGTTCCTAGTTTGGTATGCACCTTTTCTTCCCCACAGGCCGCACAACCCGCCGGAGCGTTTGCTGAAAAAGTATCGTAAGCTCGGTCGGGCCGAGGATGTCGCCAAGTACTTTGCCATGTGTGACTTATTCGACGAAACTTGCGGCGAATTGCTTGGGTACTTAGACGAGAAATCGCTTACTCAAAATACAATGGTCATTTATATTTGCGACAACGGATGGGCGGCACAAAGTACAAACGCTGCGGACCCAGATCAGGCTTTGTGGAAGGGCTTCGCCCTTCGCTCGAAAGGTTCGCCTTACGAAAATGGTATCCGCACGCCCATTATGCTTTCTTGGCCAGGCCAGGTGGAGCCGTCTCGCTCGCCTCAATTGGCTCATGCGATAGACCTCTTCCCTACGATCGCCGCTGCCGCAGGTCTGAAAGCCCCTGCCAATCTGCCGGGAGTCAACTTGCTCGATGAGGCGGCACGAAAGAAACGCAAGACCGTTTTCGGTGTCACGAACTCGATTCATAACATGAAGCTCGGCAAGCCCAAAGAGACGCTACAATACCTCTGGTGCGTAGAGGATGATTGGAAACTTATTCTTCGTTATTCCGGCGAAGACACCACAAGATACAAAAATGTGCATATCTGGGATACCGCAACGGTCCGACTTTTCAACGTAGTGCATGACCCATATGCTAACGATGATCTTGCTTCCTCGCACCCGGAAGTCGTGGAACGATTGAAAAAGAGGATCCAAAACTGGTACGATGTGGACAGCCATTCAAGGAAATCGTTATCGGATCAATAGTTTTGTAATATAAATTTAGATACAAACTAAAATAAAAAGATAGATAGTAAAAATCGAAACGCCTGGAGCACTGATAAAACGGGGCAATAGTGAGAATTCAGCCCTTACGCGAACAATATTAAAAAACCCCCAACCCGATTGAGAGGTCTAGCTTAAACGAGTGCACGCATCGTATTGTTGAAAATCAGTCCGACCAGAGGGATCACGTTAAACCAGCGTCGTGTGGTTAAGGACCTCGGTAACTCTTCCCGCTAAGCTTCTTTCACTATGCGGAACTCCCAGTGATTGTAGCCAATGAACAGCACGACGAGAAAGGTTTTTGCATGCCGCAAGCCCTGACCTGAAAACAATGGCGAGATCCAACATGACGCTACCAAACATGAGACGCTATCGGGCCATGATATAGAACCGCTCCACGCATTAGCCGGCGTCCTTGCACTCTTTCACCCTCCAAATAACTGATCAAAATCTATTGGCAAATAGAACTAAATTTTAACAACTAAGACTAAAATATAAACGTAATAGGTTGGAGAGTTTGGGCCAAACGGCAAACGGTTTTTTGAGTCGCTTATTAACTATTTCGGGGTTCTCTATTTTCGAGTTCTGAGGCCATTTTTTTGGACTTTTTGATACAATCACTAACAGAGACTCCTCCATGAAAATTTCCCATAACATAAAAGTCTTTATTTCTTGCTTGAAATCGAGCGATTGAATCAAGCAATTCTTGATGATTCATGTCATACTGAGGAATTCCCTTTTTCCATCTGAAATGATTTTTAAAAATAACTTCTCCATCATGTTGAAGAAGCTCTTCTAATTCAGATAAAACAATTTTTTCTAGGTCTTCTATCGGCAAGTCACAGAGCTCCCGCTGCCTCTCTCCACCTACAATCACTGTGTACAACTCAAAATCCTCAGGAGCTATATGACCAAACGTCCTGCTGCTGAATAATACTCCCAAATACTTTTTGCCATCAGATGGTTTCGTCAAGACGCCAAAACCCTGTTTCTTGTTTTTTATGTTTTCTTTTTTTAATCCATAATGAAAAACGTTTACTGGACTGTAATTCACCTTCTCAAGTACTTGAACGAATGATTGATCTACAATCAATCGCTTTAAACCATGAGCCGGAATTGTAGAAATAAGTCGTTTGCACAAAATAAGATCCTTCCCAGTATCTATTTCATATCCGTTCGACTTAGTCGTGATTTTTTGTACTGTGCAATTTAATTGGATTCTCTCCCCTAGGAGATCAGCTATTTTTTCCGTCAATTGAGACAAGCCAATCGGTAAATGAAAAGAACCCTGTCCTTGTTTATTTTTATCTCGTCTAAAAAAACCTTTAATAATACTCCCATGTTTTTGCTCTAGCTCCCACAGGATTTTCAAACTGTGCTGAGCACTCATTTTTTTCGTGTTACCAGCATAGATACCTGTAATGAAAGGTTCAACCAATTGGTCGTGAATTTCCATTCCAAAACGAGCCGAAACAAAATCATAAACCGTCGTGTTTTGAGTATGCCTCTTAACAAACAGATCTCTTAAGATACCTATCTTACCCCTTGCTGAAAGTAAGGGTGTACAGATGAATTTCAAAAGAGAAGTAGGCACCATTGTCAATTTTCCCTCACGCAAAACAAAACGATTCTTGTCGGCAACAGTCGTAGGATATTCGAGCTTTTCAATTAATCCACAATCCTTGATAAGCTCCAAAATAGCCTCGTTATTCAGAAGGACCGTGTTCGGACCGTTTTCGCATATGAATTGATTTTTTATTACCGTATGAATAATCCCGCCCACTCGACTATCGGATTCTAATACCAATAAATCTTGGTTGCTTTTTGAAAGAAAATGCGCAAGACTTAACCCTGAAATTCCCGCACCTATTATGACTGTATGTATCTCTTTATTCATTTATTTTATAATGGACATATTCATGGTAAACGAGATGCACCATACCGCGTGGCAGGTAAAAGATGCTGACCATCCAGGCCATGACCAAGTGAATCGTTTTCGTCCAAAGATAGAGATGTCCCGACATAGCGTTTTCGAATTTTAGTAGTTACTACCGGCCGCAAACTCAATCCGCAACCCTAGAGAATTCCTAACCTGCGAATCCCTATCAGCCCCGCGTAGCTTGCCAGGCGAAGCACTCATCCAACCCACAATACCCGCTCCGAGAACGCCGGATGCATGCGTCGCCGAGTTACGGAATGCACTAATCATTGTCACTTTCGAAACAACCCCCGATTTGGACGCCCCATCGCGGACATCACCCGAAAGAGCGTCTACGAGGCACACCCTACAGGATTCATTGCGCTTCAAATTCTCACAACGGCCTGGAGAAGTCTAAAAAGTCGACCACTTGAGTAAAAAATATTTTTTAAAAAACAGAGTACAGAACGGGCAGATATTAAATAATCATTCCCTCCGAAGCATTCGCGAGTCCGCAAACAGACCTTACATCCGAACAAGAATACCGAACTAAGAAACATATTCATTTCCTATGAACAACTCGCCCATCACAAAGACCTCCGTGTTAGTAACCAATATGAAGATCCTTAAACGGTTCATTCAATCCCGGAATAACTCCGTTGCCACCGGTGCAGCTATAGCCCTCTCAGCATTCGCCCTCTTCTCGACTGCCTGCAGCGATTCCGCCACTGAGATGTCTGAATCGGCCGAACCGACCAAGATCGTTTTCATCTCCGGCGTGCCGAGTCACCCATCCGGTCAGCACGAATTCAAGGCAGGTACCATTTTGCTCGCCCGAGCACTTGAGGATCAGAGTGAGCTTCCCGTGGAAGTAGCTATCGCACACCACGGATGGCCCAAAGACGAATCCATCTTCGATGACGCCAAAGCGGTCATAATCTACTCCGATGGAAACGCCAGACACCCCGTTAACGAACACGAAGCCAAGATGGACGAAATGGTCAGTAATGGCGTCGGCCTAATGTGCATGCACTACGGAGTCGAAGTCCCTAAGGGGGAACAGGGGGAATACTTCAAGAAGTGGATCGGCGGACACTACGAGGCCGCTTACTCCGCCAACCCGCACTGGACGGCAGAAGTCGAACTTAATGCCGATCACCCCATCAGCCGGGGCGTCCCCGGATTCAGCGCGAACGACGAGTGGTACTACAACATGCGCTGGGCTACGCCGAAAACTGCGAACAATATCTTAACTGGTATTCCCACCCGGGAAAACATCAATCGCTATGTTCATTGGAATCAATTCGCTGAAAAACTTCTCGGCACACAGCAGACAATGATGTGGGCAGTCGAACGCCCCGACGGTGGTCGTGGTATCGGCTTCACCGGCGGCCACTGGCACCGCAACTGGGCCATCGATGATTTTCGGAAAGTCGTGCTCAATGCCATCACATGGACGGCCGGCCTGGAGGTTCCTGAGAACGGAGTCTCATCTGAGCCCATTACCGAAGAGCAGCTCAACGAAAACCTAGACGAGAAGAAGGAGATGGTCCACATCCCCTTGCCCTCAGAGGGTGACCTTACTCAACCCGCTGCTAAGCCCGTCCCCTATAAGTGGCCTGGTATGCCAAAATCTTGAGCCTAGGTCAAAGGCCGTAAAACCAAGTGATAGACGGTCCCAATTCACTCCCCGCATCAAATCGGAACGATTGGCATCCGCACTCTCGAATTCGTCAAAACTGAGATTACGACAGAGAAAGAACTTGGTAAATTCGTTTTCGTGGTCAATAGCCAAACGGTATTCATAAAAGGTACCAACCATGTCCCTCTAGACGCTCTCCACAGAAGAGGTAACCGCCATCTCGATACGCTGCTTTCGATGACCGCACACCTGAATTACAATATGCTCAGAATCTGGGGTGGTGGTGTTTACGAAACGGATGCATTTTACGATCGATGCGACGAACTGGGTATCATGGTATGGCATGATTTCATGTTTGGCTGTGCCCTCTATCCGCAAATAGATGATTTCCTGGAACAGGCGATCGAGGAAGCAGAAGTGGTTATCAAGCGCTTGCTCCATCACGCCTGTATGGCGCTCTGGAGTGGAAACAACGAAAACGACGTGGCTTACAACTGGTCCCCACTTCACTCAAAACTTAATCCGACGACGATCGTATCAGCCGCGAAATTCTGCCATAAGTGCTGAGACGCCTAGACCCGCTTCGGTCCTACTTGCCAAGCTCGCCCTATGCGAGTCAAAACGTCTTCGAACGCGGAGAGAAAACATCGGAAATACCCGAAGATCACCTCTGGGGACCAAGAGACGATTTCAAGGGTCATTTCTACACAAATACTCAAGCCCATCTTGTCAGCGAAATTGGATAGCACGGTGCGCCCTGTCTTAAATCGCTCAAACAGATGATCGAGCCTGAACATCTATGGCCGTTCGAGAACGATGGCGAGATAGACCCTCAGTGGCGAGCGAAAGCAGTCGCCAGGTTTCCCGATGAATCACTCCATGACGGTCGAATCCGGTTGATGGCGAATCAGATCTCGATTTTGTTCGACGTGATTCCCGGCCAGTTAAAGTCATTTATCCAAGCCCCGCAAATCAGCCAGACCGAAGCGATGAAGTTCTTCATCGAGCGATTTCGAATGGGCAAATGGCGCCGCACAGGAATCCCATGGTGGAATATCCGCGACGGCTTGCCATTGATTTCCGACGCTATAGTCGACTACTACAATCGACCCAAGCTGGCCTACTCCTCTATCAAATGAGTCCAGCAAGACCTATGCGTTATTGTGGATGAAGCCGATAATGAATGGCACAATGTGATTGCGGTAAACAAAACGCTTAACGATGCCAAAATCGATGTCGCCATTAGCGTTATAGGGCAAACGGGCACGCTCTTGAAACACACCTTCACTGTTCCTGCTAATGGTCGCATCGAAGTCGGCAAAATTCCCGCTTCCCCTGTTTGTGCTCTATATCTGCTGGAGTGGCGGTCGGACTCGTCGACCGGTCAAAACCATTATCTAGCCGGTCCACGTCCCTTCAATTTGAAACAATACACGCGATGGGTATTACAACTGGGACTCGAGGTTCAGCCCCCTGCATTTATGTCGCCATAAATTCCTAAGAGTGTATCCGAAAGCTCGGAGAAGACTTTGCCTAGACAAACGTATTAGTCAGCCTCTAAAGGATTAAGAGCCAAAATTTCATCAATGAGCATTCTAAACCATAATACACAAGAAGCAGCCAAACTTCTTCAACAATTGAACGCCTTCTCGGACACGGCCGAAAAAGCAGCCGCTGACATTGCCAACACGCTCTGCTCAGGCGGACGCCTGCTCGCCTGCGGCAATGGTGGCAGTGCTGCGGAAGCCGCCCATCTGACCACCGAACTCGTGGTGCGTTACAAGAACGATCGTCCCGCCTTCGCTGCTCTATGCCTTAACGTTCATGGCGGAGACTTGACTGCCATCAGCAACGACTACGAGTTCGACCGCATATTTGAAAGGCAGGTGGAAGCTTTCGGCCGCATGGGCGACTGTTTAACAGTATTCAGCTCCAGCGGCCAATCCAAGAACATCTTCCTAGCACTCGAGAAAGCGAAGACTCTGGGACTGAAAACTATCGCTCTCCTCGGTAAGGATGGAGGCGTCTGCTCGGGCAAAGCCGACCACGAAATTTGCGTTTCTAGCAAGTCCACTGCGCGGATACAAGAAGTGCACCTACTACTGCTCCATACACTTTGCGATTTAGTCGAAACAAAGCTAGGGCATGAATAAAGGGTGACACAATCTGGGAATCGACATAGGCGAGACCGAATGTGACCCTTCTATCGGCGCTGATAAAAGAGAAGTATTGGCCCGCGAAGAAGCGACAACCGCGAGGTTAGAACCCACCTGCGAATTGATCCTAAATTAAGTTGAATAGTTATCCAAACAATACGGCAAATCGCTCCACTGCTTAAGAGTTTACTATTAGTATATTTGGATAATTTTTTAGGACTCGTTATCGATCAACCCAACCTCCGAGTATAGGACTCCCTTACTATTTTGCAACTCGTAAAAGAAGAGTCTCAATTGCCCACCTTATTAATGGCCTACGCCAATACTGGAGCTCTTGCGGAAGTCAAATAGGGAGCGAGTCGGAATTAAACCGATTTAGTTTTTCTGACCTGCCGTAAAGGCATGGGTTCTGGCATCGTTTGCAATGCACAAATCCTTGAAGGAACCAACAGCTTCGCCGTTGAAGTCGGCCACATACGCCTTCCCGATGATTATCAGATCGGGTACGGTAAAAGCGGCTGATTCGAACGCTGGTGCTGCGGAGAAACTAGCCCACCAAAGAGATTATGCCCGATTGAAGGCATTCGACTGCCGGGAAAATCCAAGTAACGCAGTCCAACCCCTCGCTTTGCCATTGGTCGGGGACAAATGACGCCGCCATTCCCCCATCAGAATCAGTCACCCAAAATTGAATTGCTTATCAACAAAATCAGGTGCGATACTCCTTGCACGAGCCCATCAGTCATGGGATTATTTTGCTTTTAGTTACGATGTTGTCGAGCCGGAGGGATGTTACACAAAGCCCAAGGCGTAACCATACTTGGAAAAAAGAATGCGCTTAGGAATTTTAGCTTGTCTCATTTCAGTTTTACTTACAGCGAGGATTGCTGCCGTCGATGAGTCCAAACCGAATGGAATGGTTTTTATACCCGGGGGAGTTTTCAAGATGGGTGGAGACGCAGGGTTGATGAGTGGAGGTTCTCAATCTCATGGCACATCATATCCAGTGCATGAGGTATACGTTGATGGATTTTGGATGGATGAGACTGAAGTGACTAATCAGCAGTTTGCTGATTTTATCGAGAGTACAGGCTATGTGACAATAGCTGAAAGGCAGCTATCCGAAGATTACATCCGGGAAATGAGCCAGTTGGCCAATGCTCGAATCAGAGAGCTAGAGATGATGCAAAAAAGGGCCACCTTTGAGGAGAAAGCGGCAATCGACAGTGCAATTGAAAGAATAAAAGAGGCATCGAATTTCGGCGAAGCGGCTGGTTCTATCGTTTTCAAGGAGCCAGTCGACAAGCTTTACAGCAAATATGACTATACTCAATGGTGGAGGCTAGTTCCCGACGCAAACTGGCGTTCTCCAGAAGGAGGTGACTCGACTTGGAGAGGCCGAGAGGATCATCCGGTTGTTAACGTAAGTTATGAGGATGCCGAGGCGTATGCCCAGTGGGCCGGAAAAAGACTGCCCACAGAGGCAGAGTGGGAACGTGCTGCCCGAGGAGGCTTGGAGCGCCGGCGATATGTGTGGGGAAACAGTTTTTTTCCGAAAGGAACGGGCGTTTGGATGGCAAACATTTGGCAGGGTGAGTGGCCACTTGCAAATACACGGGAAGACGGACATTTCGGCACCTCGCCGGCTGGAAGCTTTCCACCGAATAGCTATGGACTTTATGACATGGCCGGAAATGTTTGGGAGCTTGTATCTGATCTCTACCACCCAAGTACATACAGTATGCGTACTTCTAGCCCAGCATCGAATCCAACGGGACCGAGCAAAGAGTTTCTAGATAGGATTGGTTACAGCGTAACAAGCTACGTTCTGAGAGGCGGTTCGTTTCTCTGCTCTGATGATTGGTGTCGGGGTTATCAACCAGGTTCCCGTCAACTGGCTGAAAGCGACTCCCCGTCGAATCATGGCGGATTTCGGTGTGCCAAAAACGCTGAGGAGTCAGAGGATTAGTTTTCGGGCCGAAACCCAGCCGTAGATAGATTGGTCCGGCACTTCAAGTGCAGGGTCGGCCTTCGTGGCGATTTTTTCTTAGGAAGCAGTTGATATGGGATAGCGTGATTAAAAGTTTTTATTAGTCATCAACTGCTTTTCTCCTAAGCGATGAATTTTTCTTTCCAATCTGAGGGCCTATGATTCAGCGAAGTTTTGAAAGTATCCAAATCCGTTGACCAATCTGTTTTCCTCGTTTTAGAGTCCATGACACGGAAGTCTTAGAGAGAATGCCTGTTTATGGCCATTTCCATGCTGAACCAATAAGGTGCATAGTTCATCAGGCCGATTTTGTGCTGAAAGTAGGAGTTCCCTAGTCGATCGAATTGTGCGAACTCGTGCTGTTAAATCTGGCCTGTGGCTTCCACATTCTCAAGCAACGAGAACTCTGCATCTACAAAGACCCTTTGGTACATTTCCGAAAAGGCGACGTCCCTAGAATTTGCTAATTATTCGCCAATAATGCCGGAGACCCTTTCTTGGCTTGTCCGTAATAGGGCGACCTTCAAGGTTTGTCGCAATTCTATTACAATGGGAATAAACTCGATGAGAACTCTGGGATTTGCCATCACTGTACTAGGTTTAATGAAGGTGCTTTTTTTAATATAGCGCCAGATAGGAATAGGTCGCATTCAGAGGAATACAAGTGGCCCGCCCTTCAGCAGATAGCTGCAGGTGGCGGATTTCTTATTCTCTAGTAATTACGAAACGCATGCTGCTAGGTCCAAGCGAACGAGTTACAATTGAAGACGATTTGAATGATGGGTAAGACGTAAAACTGAAAATCATTCCTGAGGCCGGGATTTTAGAGACTTTTTCTTATTGGTCGGAAGCCGCGACCAATGGTCATTTTGATCTGGTTAAAATTTGGCCAAAGCCGACCTCTAAATGTTATCAGGTAATTCCCAATATGCTAAATAGAATTTTACGCCTTGAACGGGATAGTGCTAGAGACGAGGGAACTATAACAATGGGTCGCATAGTGATCAATAGAAAAACCTATGGAGATCGGAAATATCGTTATTCGTATTTGATTAGAAGATACGGAAACTTGGGATACCCGATATCAATCTAGTAAAATGCCCCGCTTCATGTCCACCTAGTTCAATTTCTTATCCTTGATCGAAACGAGCGTATTTCATCCGCCCTAGAATCCGGTTGAATGGGCACTGTTCTTGTCATGCCGGAGAAGTGCGTTAGTGTTATTATAAATTTCAATCAATACGAAGATTCAAATATCCTCTTCATATAAAACTGCCACATTCTAGAGCATGTGGACAATTCCATGATGGGCCAATTCGTCGGTACTTATGAAAAATCGAATTAAATCAACATCTTCTTAACGCAGTCAAAAATTAATCTCCAAAAACCACAACAACAAAAGCTTTTTGTTATTTAGTTGCAACAAAAACGTAGTTTGTATTCTGCTACGGTTGTGGCTTGTGTATTACCAGCTGAGGAAAGCTTTTGCTTCGGAAAAACCCAATTGAAGCAGAATTAATACGCATTTGAATGAAATAATAACCGCGAGAATCGTACAAATGAATAAATTTATTAAAAAGGTTTTTGAATTAACGATGGGGCACTCCGCAGAGGGAGCTGTGCGGATGGGATCAATAATTTTCGCAATTGTAGGGTTCTTTCTTCATCTTACGCTCTGGGTATTGCATACAACGGGGAAGTTAGTCATAGTTGGAGATACGTCTGAATTAGTTCGTTCCCCGCTTTCAACACTCTACACCCCATTTTCAATATTGCTAATCTATGAGGTTTATCAGCTCATAAGGGCAATTCCAGAGTCTTTCTCGTCGTCGATTGGGAAGCAATATGAAGTAGCCACGTTACTCGTGGTACGAGATCTTTTCAAGCGACTCGCTGATTTAGAAGCTTCCGCAGGTTGGAAGGTAAGTGAAGATTTAGGATTATTTTTAATCGAGTGTGTAACCTTCTTGGCTCTTTTTTACACTTCGTTAAGCTTTTACAGACAGAAAAGCATTGGAACCAAGTTCGACGGTATTGTGGCTGACGCTAAAATTTTCATCGGTACCAAGCGTTTGGTCGCGAACCTAATGCTTATTGTCTTCGTTCTAACTGCAGGTCATGCTTTTTGGGAGTGGATAAGTGAAGTGCAGTCGGGTAGAGGCTCTGTAAGCAGCACAATATTCTTTTTGGACTTCTTCACCTTTTTAATTCTGGCTGACATTCTAATACTACTAATTTCGTACTGGAGCTATACTGATTTTGGAAGTCTAGCTAGAAATACCGGATTCGTCCTATCGACAGTTATAATTCGTGTTGCGATCTCCTTTGAGGGCGTATCAGCAATGATACTCTTTACGCTCGCTAGTATTTTGGGAATCGCGATAATAAAGATGTTCTCTCCAAGCAAGGCAGCTTAAGTTTGGAATCTAATTCTGTATTTTTTGTACTAATCTCGCCAATAAATTATCGAATATCCGAACTCAAATAGAGTGGTGAATTAGCCAATTAGCCCTTGCCAGTTTTGGCTCAGATGAAGTAAGGTTGGATGATGTTAAGGTGGATGTCAGTTTTGTTACTGTTTGATCTGACTTTCAGCTTTTTATCCGGTTCAAAACCTTTCTATTATCGTCCATCGCAAATCCGATCGAACGATTTAGTCAATTGCGATATTGCTGTCTACGGCGGAACGCCAGCGGGTGTAACTGCAGCGATTCAGGCATCGCGAATGGGGAGGACGGTTATTTTACTCTCTTTCAATAAGCATGTAGGCGGCCTAACATCCGGGGGGTTGACCGATACTGACCTAGGCCAGAAAAATTCTATCGGTGGCCTAGCCGCAGAGTTTTATCAGCGAGTTGGTAGGCTCACCGATTTCGGTGCTGCTGAAGCTGAAGAGCTTTTTGTAACGATGCTAAATGAAGCCGGTGTCAGAATCTTGTATGATCGGCCATTAGATTCTGTGACCATCGAAGATGGGAAAATTGCCAAGCTGTTTGTCGAGACGGGCGAGGTTATCCATGCTAAGATGTTTATAGATGCCACCTACGAAGGCGACCTTTTGGCTGCTGCCAACGTGTCCTATCGCGTCGGGCGTGAACCGTCGACGGCTTTTGGAGAGTCCCTTGGAGGCCAATGGCAGAAGGTGTCGTGGAAGAATGTCTACCAGTTCTGTCGCTTACCGATCAGCCCTTTTATTGTGCCGGGAGACCCTACATCAGGTCTCCTTCCGGAGATTTCGCCGCACCCTCCGGGTGATCCGGGCGATGGTGATTACCGTGTGCAGGCCTACAATTTTCGGATGAGTCTCTCTAATGCGGAGGGAAAGATTCCATTCCCGAAGCCCGCAGTCTATGACGCGGGGCGCTATGCACTACTTGCACGATTCTTGAATTTTGATCACCGAGTGAAGTGGCGACTCAACTATACGACCGATCATATGACGGACGGTCCGGTTCGGATGCGTAATGGCGACTCGAATAATGCGGGGAGTTTTTCGTCCGATTATGTAGATGGTGCCCATCGCTGGCCTGATGGCACTTTTGAGCCAACTTCTTTCGCCGAATTACCGCCACCGCGCCGCGGTCTACCCATGAGCTTTCGCGAGCTTTACGTGCTACGAGAGAAAATATTTCAAAGTCATGTCAACTATCAGCAAGGCTTGATGTATTTTTTAGCGAATGACCCACAAGTGCCGAAGAATCTCCAATCTAGGGTGAGGCAATTTGGTTTAGACCCGAAAGAATTCAGGGAGACCAATAATTGGCCTCATCAACTGTACGTTCGGGAAGGTCGCCGCATGGTGTCTGACTATGTCATGACCGAGGCGAATTGTAGGTCGGAACGTTTAGTCAAAGATTCTATCGGCTTGGCCTCTTATGCAATGGATTCGCATTTCTGCCAGCGCGTAGTCGTAGAAGAGAATGGGGTGACTACCGTTCGCAACGAGGGCGGTTTTGGCCAGGATTTGGCTAAACCGTACTCGATATCCTATCGCTCGATTGTCCCCAAGATCGAGGAGTGTACCAACCTACTGGTTCCACTTTGCCTGTCAGCGAGCCACGTGGCTTTCGGTTCTATTCGAATGGAACCGGTATTTATGATTATGGGGCAGAGTGCTGGTGCTGCTGCCTGCATAGCAATCGCGGATGAAGTACCTGTTCAGGCCGTTAATTATGAAAAGCTAAGGGCACAACTAGTTGCGGCTAAACAAAAACTGTAAAGTACGGGATATAAACTCTAGTTCCCAACTGATGGATTCGTATTGGCGTAAGCCCAATAATTAACTTTTATCCCAAATCTTCAGAAATCGCCAATCCATACTTTTCGATTATGTTTTTGAAATTTTCAGATTATTTAAAAGGGTTTCAAATCACTAAAGTTGGGGATCTTAACGCAATTTGAGACGTAGTTATAAATAAATCACATTGTCGCTTGCGCATTTGTTACCAAGTTTAAGTCCCTCTCAATCTTTGAATCTAATTATACTTGACTGATTTAGCTGCAAAATGTTGCAGTTTGAACGGAGGGTATTTTTCGACTGTGCTGCTACATGAAAAAAGGAAAGAACTCGCGAGACTAGTGCGTCTAACGGCGAAAAGGGTCAGAGAGGGGGCGGATTATCGTTGGACAAACCAGGGGCGTTGCAATTGCGGGCACCTGGCACAAACCCTGACCGGTTTAGATGGTGGTCAAATACACCGTATAGCCTTGTACTCTGAAGGCGAGTGGGTTGATCACGTAGAAGAATTTTGTGAAGTAAGTAACAAACCAGTCAGCAAATTGATTCAGGAGATGCTTTCGTTCGGCCTTGGGATCGATGAATTACATGCTCTCGAGCGACTAAATTTAGATATCGTGGTTAGACATTTACCAAAGGGACGGCGCTCGCTGAATTTTAGATTAAGAGAAGATTTATTGATTTACCTAGAAACTTGGGCGGACGTAATCGAGGCGGAAATAAGTTGGTATCAAAATCCCGAAGCTCAAATTTTCATAAATAAAAAGCTCTTCGTGATGCACCAAACACGTGTTGAGGTGCCTGAACCATTAGATGAAAATCCTGCAAGTGGCTGCGAGATAGCGGCATTCAAAACAGATTTCCACAAAAGAAGATTCCCGATTAAAGGTTATCAAAGAAAAAAGTCCTACCGATCAAGATTAGGATTCCGGAAGGGGATCTATTTCGCAGGAAAAACGTAATCAAGTTTTAAGGTGTAAAGGCAAATTTAGCGACGCAAAAGCTTTTCAGATTTGTTTGAGCTGCGTAGCTGAAATTCACACTCATTTTGTTGAAAGTGAGCTTGTTAGAATTAGCCAAAAAAGTCAGCCGTAAGGGATTCTGCTCTCTTGAGTTAGTGAATCTGGGTGCAATTCCTTTTAAAATTCAAAAGCCCAACACAAAAAAGTTACTTCAAAACGGCCTGTTGCGGAGAAGTAAAAGAGTACCCAGTTCCAGAAACTCAAAGGACTGCAGTCTTTTCTGTCGTTAGTTGATGAGTCTCTATTCACTTCACAGCTACCTTTCATCTCGCGGTCCCGGCCATTCAAATATCTATCGGGAATAGGGCATTAGATGGATTTCCTATCAACAAAGAATTGCCTTCGTGGCAACCGTACAGATTGTAGACTATCAACAATCCGTCACGTTTAGATCATCTTCTACACATTACCGCTATATGCCCCCTCGATAATGAGACGACTTCACGTAGCACTTTCAGTCCCCTCCTTTCTCCTGATCCCTCTTCTTTTCTCCGTGGAAGATACGATCGATTTCAATCGGGACATTCGACCCATCATCTCGGACAAGTGCTTCCAATGCCACGGTCCCGACGCGGAAAACCAAAAATCAGAATTCCGCCTCGACAGCCAAGAGAGTGCTACAGCTAACCTGGGAGGCGTATTCGGAATAGTGCCAGGCAATCTCGAGGAGAGCGAACTCCACTGGCGCATTTGGGAAGAGTTCGAGGAAGATGTGATGCCGCCTGTAAGTTCGAAACTCTCGCTGACCGAGGAAGAAAAACACATACTCGATCGTTGGATCGAACAAGGGGCCACCTACGATAAGCATTGGTCCTTCAAACCGATCGAAAGCCCCGAGCTGCCCGATCTCTCCAGTGAAAATAAATCGTGGTCCAAAAACGAAATCGATCACTTCATCGCCCAACGACTCGATTCCGAATCGCTCTCGCCCTCTGAGTCCGCTGATAAGGAAACGCTTATTCGGCGCCTCTCCTTCGATCTGACCGGTCTTCCGCCCACTATCGAGGAAATCAATGCCTTTCTAGTGGATGAAGACATCAACGCCTACGAACGACTAGTCGATCGCTTAATCGCATCGCCGCACTACGGCGAGAGAATGGCCTTGGCTTGGCTAGACGCAGCTCGCTACGCAGATTCTGGTGGTTATCAGGACGACATAAAGAGATCGCAATGGCCCTGGCGCGATTGGGTGATAGAGGCCTACAATACTAACATGCCTTTCGATCAATTCACGATCGAGCAACTTGCAGGCGACCTTTTGGACAACCCGACTTCCGACCAAATTCTAGCCACCGCCTTCAATCGGAATCATCGTATCAACAACGAAGGCGGTATCATTCCCGAAGAATTTCTCGTCGAATACGTAGCCGACCGGGTCGAGACCACCTCTACCGTCTTTCTCGGGCTTACCATGGCCTGTGCCCGTTGTCACGACCACAAGTACGACCCGCTCACTCAAGCCGACTTCTACAGCCTATTCGCTTTCTTTAATAATATAGCCGAAAACGGTAGGGATGGGAACATTGCCCCCGTTCCCAACATGAACTACTACAACGGCGGTACATTGGCCGAGCACGAGCACCTCAAACAGGAGCTTGCCGCCGTGAAACATAAAATGAACGATGTTCTCGCATCAGGCGAAGCAGAATTCTCCAAATGGCTCTCCGAACTGGAAACTGACAATAAGAGTATTTTTTTTACGCTTCGCCAATTTCCTAAGCCATCGATACACATCCCTTTCGAAACCGTCGATCGGCAACAAACCGCCGACGTCGCATCGAATCGAAAAGTACGCCTTTCGAATCGCAAACGAAACTATAAATTCCTCAAGGAAACCGAATTCAGCAACGCCCTAAGTTTCGACATTTCCACTTACGCCCAACTGGGCAGTCCTCATCCCAACGGCTATTACTCAGAAGTTCCTCGATCATGGCACGTGAATTTTCAGTCGCCCAAGAATTTCGCAGGATCCGAAGGTCCCCTGCTCGCATTGGTTCAGGGAGAAGTAATACGAGGCTATCGGCTTATTCTCGAACAAACCGCCGATCCCGAGAACTACCGAGCCTCTTTTCAAATCATAGACGACGCGTCCGAAAAACGCGTCATTGAAGTCGTCTCCAAATCGGTCTTCCCAAAAGGTGGCTGGGCAAAACTAGGAGTCGCCTGGGATGGCTCCGGCAAAGCCACCGGCGTATCATTCTACCTTAATGGCCAGCCCATCGAAACTGAGACGCTTTTAGACAACCTTCAGGGAAATTTCGACTCGGTAGGGAACTTGCTTATCGGCGCTCGCAGCGCCAAAGACGCACAGGACACGCTGCGAGACGCTACCTTTCGCTCAGGTCTTATCGAGGACGTGCAAATCTACGATTTCGCCCTAAACGCATCGCAGATGAAAATCTTGAGCGATAGCGACTCGAAGCTTAAATTGCTGGCCAACGGGAACAAGGCTTCTCGCGAAGTGCTCAAGACGCATTGGTTCAAGGAGTCCTCCATCGCTCAACAACTTGGAGAGGAGGAAAGGCGCCGCGAACGCGCCCTGGTTCAATTCGAGGACAAGCATGTGGTCCAAGTGAGTATCATGGAGGAAATGGATACTCCGCGCGATACCTACTTCCTCGATCGCGGCGCTTACGATCAGCCCGATAAGGATAGGAAATTGAGTCCGCGAGTTCCCGCGGCCTTACCGCAAATGGACTCCTCCCTCCCTCGCAACCGACTCGGACTCGCTCAATGGCTCATCGACCCCAAAAATCCGCTCACCGCTCGCGTCGCCGTCAATCGCTATTGGCAGATGTACTTCGGCGTTGGGCTGGTCGAAACGCCCGAAGACTTCGGCTCCCAAGGAGCATTGCCCAGCCATCCAGAACTCTTGGATTGGCTAGCCAGCGAATTCCGAGAAAGCGGCTGGAATATCAAGGAAATGCAAAAACGCATCGTAATGAGCTCGACCTACCGCCAGTCATCGCGGATATCCAAACAAGCGCTCGAAAGGGATCCTAAGAATTTGCTTCTTGCCCGGGGGCCGCGTTTTCGACTCAACGGTCAAGCCTTGCGCGACCAAGCGATCACTGTTTCTGGCCTTATGGCTACTAAAATCGGAGGCCCCCCAGTCATGCCCTACCAGCCTAAGGGTCTCTGGGAAGAGGTCAACGCCAAGGGATATAAGTATATAGTAGGCTCAGGAGAAGATCTGTATCGACGCAGCATATACACCTTCTGGCGCCGGACTGTGCCGCCCCCATCGATGATGAACTTCGATAATGCCTCGCGGGAGATTTGCTCGGTCAAATACAATAGCACCAATACGCCCCTCCAGGCCCTCAATTTACTGAACGACCCTCAATTCTTCGAAGCGGCTCGCGGACTGGCCCAACGCATGATTCTCGAGGGTGGCAGTTCTCTTGGCGATCGGATCGACTATGGATATCGACTCGCCTTGTCTCACTCGCCGAGCAAAGACGTACTGAGCATCCTCGAGTCCAGCTATGCCAAGCATTTCCAATTCTACCGCTCTTCGCCCGAGCGTACTAAATCGCTCATCTCCGTAGGTTCTTCCCAGCCAGATCGCTCAGTGGACCCGACCCAGCTCGCCGCGATGACCATGATCGCGAACACTTTGCTCAACCTGGACGAAACCGTAACCAAACAATAAGTACCATGGATCCATTGAAACAATCTCGTCTTCTCATGAATCGCCGACAGTTCTTCGGCAAAACGGCCACCGGCATTGGAGCAGCTGCCCTATCAGGCCTCATGGGCTCGGATCTCTTGGGAGCTCAAGCTGCAATTTCCCCATTCCCTAACTTCCCTGCCAAGGCCAAGCGCGTCATATATCTCTTCCAATCCGGAGCTCCCTCCCAAATGGACCTGTTCGACTACAAGCCGAATATGGCCACGCAGTTCGACGCCGATTTGCCAGAGTCGATTCGTAAAGGACAACGCTTGACCGGCATGACTTCCGGCCAAAAGCGCTTCCCCATAGCTCCCTCCATCTTCGACTTCAAGCAGCACGGCCAAAGCGGCGCCTGGGTCAGTGAACTGATGCCCAACATAGCACGCGTTTCCGACAAGCTCTGCTACATTAAGTCGATGTATACCGAGGCCATCAACCACGATCCTGCGATAACTTTCTTTCAAACCGGCTCTCAAATCGCCGGTCGCCCCTCCATCGGCTCATGGCTCTCCTACGGTCTGGGTTCCATGAACAAGGACCTACCGGACTTCGTAGCTATGATCTCTTCCGGCAGCGGACGTCCTGCAGGCCAGCCGCTTTACGATCGTCTCTGGGGAAGCGGCTTCCTTCCCACCATCCATCAAGGCGTCAAATTTCGAGGAATCGGCGATCCCGTTCTGTATTTAAATGATCCCGATGGCGTTGATCGCGCTACGCGACGTCGGATGCTAGACGACGTCAATGCGATCAACCAGAAAAGCCTCGAGCACTTTGGTGATCCCGAAATCTCAACTCGGATCTCGCAATACGAGCTCGCCTATCGCATGCAGGCTTCCGTTCCCGAGCTAACCAATATCGACGAAGAGCCCGAGAGCGTCCTCGAAGCCTACGGTCCCGATGCACGACGCAAGGGCAGCTATGCCCATAATTGCATCCTCGCTCGACGTCTTATCGAACGCAACGTGCGCTTCGTGCAGCTGTTCCACATGGGCTGGGACCAGCACAAATCTCTACCCAAGCAAATTAAGGGACAGTGCTACGATACCGATCAGCCGACCGCGGCTCTAATTGAAGACCTCGAGCAACGCGGAATGCTCGAAGATACGCTCGTCATCTGGGGCGGTGAGTTCGGACGCACCATCTACAGTCAGGGCACGCTCACTCAAACCAACTACGGACGCGACCATCACCCGCGCTGCTTCACCATTTTCATGGCAGGAGCAGGGATCAAACCAGGCATGACCTACGGAGCCACCGATGACTTTTGCTACAACATCACAGAGAATCCAGTGCACGTTCACGACTTGCATGCCACTATCCTGCACATCCTCGGCATCGATCACGAACGCCTCACCTACAAGTTCCAAGGCCGCCGCTTTCGTCTCACTGACGTCCACGGCCACATCGTCAAAGACATCGTAGCATAGCCGTTCCTAACCATCGAATGCTTCATAAAGATTCGCTCTAAATGCCTCGCCCTAGGTCTGCCCAACCCATATCGTCGGCAAGAATCACAAGTATCTTCTGGGGCGGAGAGGAGTCACCCTGTAGGGAGCAAGCGGATAGAATCAATTTCCCAACGAGAAGGTATTTGAATAGTTTATATATCACTACTTTTTAAATACGTTCACACGTTGGCCCGAATCAGCCGATGCATTTGCAGCTTCCAATATATGAAGCACACGCAGGCCATCTGAAAAATCAGGTGAGATAGGCTGGCCTTTCGTAATCGCCGTCAAGAAATCCGCTACCGCATGAACAAAGGTGTGCTCATAGCCGATTGCATGTCCCGGAGGCCACCACTTCCCGACGTAGGGATGCTCCGGCTCCGAAGCGAGAATGGTGCGATAGCCCCGCAAATGACTCGGATCTTTTTGTGAATAAAACTCAAGCCGAGTGAGATCCTCCAAGTCCCACCTAAGTGCTCCTTGACTTCCGAAAATTTCAAACTGATTGGCATTGCGTTGACCGGTCGCGAACCGGGTTGCCTCGAAAGAACCTTGTGCACCGCAGTCGAAGTTTACGAGCATCTGCGACGCATCATCCACATCGACTACATCCATCGTTCTACTACCCTTTTCAATGGGTCGCTCGTTGACGAAGGTACGTTTCTGGCAATAGACGGAATCGATTTTGCCAACCAGGAAATGGGCCAGATCAACACTGTGGGAATTCAAATCCCCATGAGGTCCATAACCCGCGTGAGCTTTCTTTAGTTTCCAACCGATCGGTGCTTTCGGATCCACCAGCCAATGCTGCAGATACGCGCCACGCCAATGACGAATCTCACCGATTCGTCCTTCTTCTATGATTTGCTTTGCCAGCGAAACGGCGGGACTGCGCCGATAATTGTAATTTACGTAATGACGCACATTGGCTTTTTCAGCTTCACGGATCATTTCTTCGGCCGCTTGCACGGTTACAGCCATCGGCTTTTCACAAAAGATATGCTTTCCGCATTTCGCGGCCGCAATAGCGACCTTGGGTTGCAAGGATTGCGGTAGGGACAAGTCGACTACATCGACATCCTCTCTCTCTACAACCGTCCGCCAGTCTGTCGAAAATTCCTCGAACCCCCATCGTCGCGCGAACGCTTCGGTCTTCGCCGCATCACGTCCGCAAACCACTTTCAGGATCGGATCCAACTCTGGTTCGAAAAAGGGCACAACCTGCCTCCAGGCATTGGCATGGGCCCGGCCCATGAACTCGGTTCCAATGAGAGCAATTCGTATTTTCTTCTTCGTCATTTTGATGTGGGAATCTTTCGCTAAGAACTAGACGTTTCCTTTTCGCATTTCCTCGACGGCGTGATTGGCCGCGCGGGCGGTGATCGCCATGTAGGTCAAGGAGGGATTTTGCGTGGATGTGGAGGTCATACAGGCTCCGTCTGTAACAAATACATTCTTACAGGCGTGCAGTTGGTTCCATTTATTCAGAAGAGAAGTTTTAGGGTCTTTGCCCATCCGCACTCCACCCATTTCATGGATATCAATTCCCGGGGCCTGGCGCTTCTGGGTGGTTTTGATATTTGTGAAACCGGCGGCGTCCAACATTTCGGAGAGCTGCTCCATTGAGTCGATTTCCATCTTCCGATCATTCTCGTCGAAATCGATATCGATATTGAGAAGCGGCATTCCCCAACTATCCGTTTTCTCAGTATCTAGGCTCACGTAGTTACTTTCCTTGGGAATTGTTTCGCCCATCATTTGCGCCCCCACAGACCAACCGCCCAGTTTCGGGTTCAGGAGGTTTTCCTTGAGATCCGTACCAATACCCGAACGTTCGCTGTACATATTTCTTCTAGCCGAAAAGGCGGTCGCATAACCTCTAAGAAAACCGGTTTCCTGCCGGAAAATATTCCGAAATCGGGGGATGTAAGTGGACCCCGGGCGATCGCCAAAAGTGGCAAACTCGCTTAGTCCCTCAAATTGCGCCCGAACCTTTGTATTGTAGTTATGAAAGGCTACAAATTTCCCCATCAATTCATTGTCATTGCCCAATCCATTAGGGAAGCGGCTTGATATTGAATTCAGCAGAATGAGATTGGTGTTAATAGTAGAAGCGTTTACGAAAATGATCTTCGCATAATATTCGATGACTTCCTTGGTTTGGCTGTCAATGACCCGTACCCCGGTCGCTTTTTCCTGCTTTTCATCGTAGATAACGGAATGGGCTACCGAATGGGGCCGCATGGTCAGATTTCCGGTTTTCTCCGCCCAGGGCAGAGTGGAAGAGTTACTACTAAAGTAGCCACCAAAGGGGCAGCCGCGCTTACAGAGGCGTCGGCTCAGGCATTGAGAGCGGCCTTGGGCGAGCTGTGTTGGAGTCGATTTCGTCAAATTGGCGAAGCGAGCAGCAATGAGATACCGCCCTTCGAATCGCTCGCTCAACACACCCTTAAAATGGTCCTCAACGGCATTGAGTGGATTTGGAGGTAGAAACTCCCCGTCTGGCAATTCCGCTAAACCGTCTTGGTTTCCAGAAATACCCGCAAACGACTCAACATGACTATACCACGGGGCGATTTCCTCGTAGCGAATCGGCCAATCGACCGCGAACCCATCGCGAGCCGGGCCCTCGAAATCGTATTGGCTCCAGCGCTGGGTCTGCCGCGCCCAAAGCAGCGACCTTCCACCCACCTGGTAACCGCGTATCCAATCAAAGGGCTTTTTCTGAATATATAGATGCTCGTTGTCTTTGACGAAGAAATGGTCCGTATCCTCTTGCCACGCACCCGCTCGGCTGAGAATCGGATTGGCCTCACGTGTGGCGTGGGGGATCTCACCACGATGTTCAAATTCGTAGGGCATTTTGTTTGCCGTCGGATAATCTGCGATGTGCTTCACATCGCGGCCCCGCTCGAGAACCAGCGTCTTGAGTCCTTTCTCCGTCAGCTCCTTAGCCGCCCAGCCACCGCTGATTCCAGAGCCGATGACAATGGCATCGTAACTTCGTTGCTTAACGCTGTCTATATTCGTATTGGCCATCAAATTTCCCCTTCCAGTTTGCTTGCAGGATAATAGCCATCGTAAGGATCCGGTATCATTTTATGCGGAAGCACCTCAGTCATTACGTATTTGGATTCAAGGTACCCCTGAATCGTTCGGTTCTTAGCGATCTGAATAAATGCCTGCAGCTCCGGACTGGTGTCGGATTTTTTGTTCATGCTATTGAGAGCATCAACTCGAGTATCGATGTCGCACAAGGCAAACGATTGCCCAAAGCCTTTTTCGACAAACACGTCCATCGAATGCAGACCCGAGTAAAAGGCTATCTGGTCCTTTTTGGTGTGGCAGTCGTTTACCATCAGCAAAACAAACTGGTCCACGTTTAGCTCTTTTGCGCCCGGAGTATCGGTCGACGGTATCATCGTATCGACTACTAATTGCAACATTCGCTCTTCACTGGGGCCGAATGTGCTGCCATCCGGAATGGATAGACGGGAAGCTTGCCCTAGTAGTGAATACTTCAAGAACACCATTCCTCCCGAAAGCAAGACGGTTCGTTTGATGGCTTGGCGTCTGTTCATGGGCTATCTATTTGAGAGTTTCCAATTCGTTTTCGATGCCCAGCACAGCCACTGTCGCGGCACCAAAGTCGCCGATGGACTCGCCGAGCTCTGCGGGAACGATCGTGCACGCTTTGCCAGTTTCCAGCATCGCTTCCTTCGAAATCGAGTCTTCGATCGAAGGGCGCAGTAAAGATTCGCAACGGGTAAAAATCGAACCGAGGATAATTCGTTCAGGGTTCAGCACATCAATGAGAACTGCCAATCCTTGACCCAGCTTGCGGCCGCACTCATCTAGGATAGACAAGGAAAGAGCGTCTCCTTGACGTGCTGCCTCGGCGACGTCTTTCGCACTGGGTTCTTGCGGCAAAAGAGGACTAGGGTTCGCACTCTGCCTGTCCTTTGCCAACAGTGCGATTCCCGCCCCCGAGGCGAATCCTTCCAGGCAACCCGGCTTCTGCCGTATGGGCGGCCCGGCTTCTGAAACTCGCATAGTGCCCAATTCGCCCGCTAAACCGGTCTTTCCTCGGTAGAGCGTTCCATCGAGTATCAAACCCGCACCTAGCCCCGTCCCAAAAGTCAGAAAGATGAGATCGTCGCAACCCCGACCCGCACCATAACGCCACTCCGCTAATGCACAGGCATTGGCGTCGTTTTCGCCAAAAACCGGCACTCCGAAGGTATCCCACAGAGTGGAAATAATCGGGAATCCGTCCCACAAGGGAAGATGCGGGGCATGCCGAATGCATCCTGAATGAATATCATACATTCCCCCAACAGAAACTCCGATTGCTTTTGGAGGGCTTCCTACTTTTTCAATCCAAGCTCGGGCGATTTCGACGACACAATTGATCGCCTCAACGGGTTCACATTCAGTTCCCGTGGGGAAACGCTCGACTTCGACGATTGAAGCTGTGGATACATCGAAACAGGAAACACCCATTTTGGTGCCTCCGATGTCCACGCCTATGTACCACGGCATTGCCATTCGATCATTCAATTCTAAGTCGACTTATGCAAAGAAGTGAGGGTCCTTTCAATCAGCTTTTTGGTGAGCTGAATCCCTTCCATCTCCGGTGTTTTTCTTCCTTCGTACTCGATTCCTATGTAGCCATTGTACCCAGAATCAACTACGACCTTCAACATGCGATAGTAATCTGTATTCACTTCGTTTCCTTCCACATCGAAATCGTGTGACTTGGCGCTCAATCCTTTGGCGAACGGCATCAGGTCAGTCACTCCCTGGTAACGGTCATACTCCAAGCCAATTTCGTCTTCTCGATAGATTGGATCGTTCTCGTAGGGCTTTTTGCTCTGAGCGTATCGCTCAGGATTGCCTCGATTTCTCGCCACATAGAAATTCCCGAAGTCCGGCAAGGCACCGCAGTTCTCTTGGCCAACGCCCGCTAGTACAGAAGCAAGCCAGGCTCCATTGGAAGAGAGTCCCCCGTGGTTTTCAACAATCACATTGAGATCATGCGTTTGGGCAAATGCACAAAGCCGAGACAGACCATCGATACACAGTTTCTTTTGTTCTTCCGAACTGATTAATGGATCGGAGGCGGCGTTGACCCGAATCGAATGGCAACCGAGAAACTTGGCGGCTTCTACCCAGGCATAGTGGCCCTCGACGGCATTACTCCTCATCGTATTATCAGGATCTCCCAGATTTCCCACATGGTCGCACATTATAAGGAGATTGATTAGACCATAATCATCCGTCACTATTTTGGTTTCAGTCAAATAGGCTTGATCCTTCGGCTGAGCCCCAAGTCTATCGTGATGCATGTTAAGAAATTGACCGGACCATTCGATGGCATCGAAGTCGAAATCTTCCCGAGCAATACGCGGAAAGTCGAGGTTGTCCAGCTCGCCGGCCTTCAGGGCTTTGTGCAGAGACCATTGAGCCAAAGATATTTTAGAACCTGCCTCCTTCTTCGCAGAATTACCCGCAGATGTGTTTTTGTTACATGCGGCCAAGGCACAACTGCCCAGAAAAGCGGCGGAGGATTTAAGGAATACCCGTCGGTTAGTTGAATCACTCATTGTATAGGTTATATCTGTTTTCTCTGTTTAATGATCGTCCCGTTCACGACCGGATAAATTCACAAGCGGGATTCACGACTGGGACTAACGCAACTCAGCCTCAAAGTTAAGGTGATGGGAGGTCGTCGCGCACGAGGACCGGTTTTACTCGCTTGGGCATGCTTGGAACTGGAGCCGTGGGCAGGGCCTTTGTTAGGCGCTTAATAATAGCAGCACTACCCGGGTTATTGGCGATGTTGCTACACTCGCGGGGATCGTTGAAATGATCGAACAACGCCTCTGCACTTTGTTTTTTGAAATAGCGATAGCGGCCATCGCGCACGGCGTGATAATTCTCGTTCTTCGAGGTTACGATGGCTCGATTGAGATCCGTCTCTGCCTCGATGATCGGGAGCAGGTTCTGGCCGTCGTTGTTTTTGTTCTCTGGTAGACCCGCAAGAGCGAGCAGCGTGGGATAGACATCGATCAAGCTGACCGCGGTATCCACTTTTTTGGGTTTCGCGCCGGGCTTATAGATGAGCAGCGGTACCCGCGTGGACTCTTCCCAGAGAGTAAACTTTGAGAAATGCTCCTTCTCGCCTAAGTGCCAGCCATGATCAGTCCAGACCACCACAATTGTGTGATCGGCAATCGGCGAATTCTCCAAGCCTTTCAAAAGTCTACCCAGCTCGAAATCCGCATAGCTAATACACGCCGCATAGCCGCGACTAGGGCCCGGATTTTCGGCAAACTCCTTAAACCGTTTGGGTGGTAGAAGAGATTCCGGAATGTTCTTATCCCACCCATCCGGATTCGTGGGAGGCGTAATTTCAACATCCTCGTACTGATCGTAAAACGTATCCGGGACAAACCAGGGCATGTGTGGACGGTAGATCCCGACGGCCAGAAAGAGCGGTTCATCGCGAGAAGCCTCGAGCTGCTCAATCGCCCAGTTCACGACCTTGTGGTCCCCCATCTCCTCAATCGGTTTACCGGTGCCACCCCAATCGAACTTCCCTTCGCCACGGTCCGGCAAGACATCCGGCATACTCTGCTTGTGTAGTTGTGCGTTAAAAGACGGAAAGAAATCATCCCATCCTCTGGGCGAGAACAGCCCTTTCCGCTCAAACGCGGTTCCCTGATTCGCATGATAGATCTTCCCGCCTCCCAACGTAGCGTAGCCATGCTCTTTAAAATATTCAGGCAGCAGGAGGATGTCATCGTATCGCTCATTCGCTAGCCAGTCGTGACCATTGCCATAGACGCCGGTCGACGCCGGATGGAGCCCCGACATGATAGAGGCGCGTGACGGATTGCAGACAGGAGCATTGCAGTGGGCGTTGTTAAACAATATTCCTTCATCCGCCAGCGAGTCGAAGTTGGGTGTATCTACATCGAACGGCTCGCCGTCCAGCTGAGTGGGTCCCCAGTCATTGAAATCATCAATGGATACGAATAATATGTTTGGTTTGCTTGCAGCCATGCACAAGACTAGAGGCTGAAGGAGGATCAATAAAACTAGGGCTAAATATCGTTTCATAAACTTTGGTTTTTGTTATGTCCGATCTTTTTCGATAAACCAGAAAGCGACCAGATGGTAGATCATCATCTGCATATCTTCTACACGGCCATAGTGCTCATCAGGCAACACAATGGGTAGGGTTGCTAGGTCAGACATCCGCCCGCGTTTGGAACTGGTAATCGACACAGTGGTCAGTCCCTTCTCTTTTGCCCACTCGAAGGCTTTGACCAGATTCGGTGAGTTTCCACTGACGCTTCCACTGATTAATACATCTCCAGCTTGGGCGAAATTATCCAATTGCCTGACAAATATGTCCTCATAGGCATAATCGTTTCCTATGGCAGTTAGCCAAGCAGCATTGTCGTTTAAGGTGCTTACTCGGAAACGCTTTCCCAGAGCATCCGAAGACCCTTTACCCATGTCGCAAGCCAAGTGAGACGCACTGGCCGCATTCCCGCCATTACCACATATAAACAACTGCTTGTCATTGCTATGTGCCTCTTCGACGATGGCAATAAAGGCTTCGATATCCTTGACAGGAAGTGACCGTATAAGTAGCACTTCCGCATCTATATAATTATTAATCCAATCTTCGCTAGTCATTGTCGATATTTAAATAATAGGGTTTCAATATAGAAAATTAATATAAGAAACGGTATTGATCGTTACACAGCGCATTGAAGCAAGCGTTCTAAAAAGCACCTCTTATTTCTTAGAAACAAAATCAGGGTTTATACGTGGGAAATTGGCACCCATTTCCCATAAGCTCGTGTTCAGCTCAGCACGCATTTCGTTCACTATCGCCGTGCGATCTTTTGCTAGATTGTTCGATTCGCCTGGATCTTCCGAAAGATCGTATAGTTCAAATCTAAGCCCCTCCGGCGTATAATATTGCAACAGCTTCAGATCGCCTTTTCGGAGAGCGGAAACCGGAGTCGTCCCTGAGTAGTAGTGAGGGTAATGAAAAACCAATGACCGCGACTTTCCATTATTGAAATTCTTCTTGTGGAGCAATGGTTTCAGGGATGCACCATCGAATGTGGGATGATCCAATCCAGCCAAATCTAAGAGCGTCGGCAGTATATCGGTTGTGGTGACGGGAACATCTACCTTGTTTGCGTCTTTGATACCTGGAACGTGCATGAACCAGGGAATGCGAATCCCTCCTTCATAAAGGGTGCCCTTGCCCGCTCTGAGTGGGGCGTTGTTGTTGACCGTTTCTCCCTCCCATTTTCCGGTATACCCTCCGTTGTCCGAAACAAAAATTACTACGGTATTTTTGTCTTTCCCGGATTGATTTAGCCATTCGAGTACGCGACCGACCCCGTCATCCAATGACTTAACCATGGCGGCATACCCAGCGTTTCGATGCCGATTTCCAGGACCCATCCGGGAGGCAAAGTCTTCCACGTATTCTAGTTTCCCGTCAATCGGTACGTGAGGGATGAAGTAGCAAAGATTAAGGAAGAAGGGTGTGTCACCCGCATTCTTCATTAGCTTGATAGCTTCGGTGGTAAGCCGGTCAGGCAGATATTCCCCTTCTTGTGATCCATGCAGGTCAGGAACATAACGCATCTCATTGTAAACCTCTCCTTTGTAGGGAGCGAAAAACGTAGGTGGAGCACCCCAATGGTGCCCGCCTATATTGACATCGAAGCCGTGGACTTCAGGAAAGGAACTGGCCTCGCCGAGATGCCATTTGCCGACGTGAAAGGTGTGGTGGCCGGCTTCTTGGAATCGTTCTGCCAAAGTGATCTCCTCCAACGGAAGATTGCCTTCACTGTCGGCAGGAATCATGGGTCGATCAAGCTTAGGTCCCCGCAGAGCATGCTCACTCCATATAGTCATGTGAAGACGGGCTGGGTTCTTGCCGGTCATTATGGAGGCTCGCGTGGGAGTGCAGATCGGTGCGGCCGCATAGGCGTTGGTAAACTCGATTCCCGACGCGGCGAAGGCATCCAAGTGTGGCGTTTCGTGCAAATCAGAACCATGGGCTTTCAAATCGTGCGCGCCCAAGTCGTCTGCAACGATGAGCACAACATTAAGAGGACTAGTTCCACGTACCTCTGCCAGAAGTACGGACGCAACCACACAGAGGAGGATTATTACTGAGGGGAAGGATTTTATCTTCATGGGTTTTATCGAAAAATCTAAGATTTCAGTCGTTCGAAGAACACGGCCTTGATATCAGGCATTTCCACTCCAGCCTTCTTTACCAACCTCAGTTCCAGAGAGTGAGTTCCTTGTTCCAATGCCAGTTCGCCTGCATCCAGATCTTTCCAATCCCGAGACAGATAAGCACCTTGATTTTTAATCACCTGTTCCGCCGCGCCATGCGGCGCGCTCACCCAGGATTCCTGAATACCAATGTCTAGCGAGGCGTTTCCCGCGTTGAGGCGGAACACCGAGCCGACTGCGTCCTCGGGACAGGCATACCGAAGTAGCACCCGATACCGTCCCCCCGAAATCACCTCGATCGGGAGGGCCGCATAAGCTTTGGGATCCGACCAGCTCTCAATCCATTGATGAGCAAATCCCTGCCTCCCACTGTAATTGATCCCTTCGCCCATTCCCGGAAAGATATCCATCTCATGTGCCTTTACTTCCACTGTAGGCCACTCCTCATAACCAATTTGTATCGGCAGAAGAGCGGGTGCCTTTTCCGTCGATTCCGCCGCCCAAGCTCGGTTGGTCTCGAGCAGATCGGCGTGGATTTCCGGCCGCGTCTTGGCCAGATTGTTCTCCTGACCCGGATCCGCTATCAGATCGTGCAAGGTCGTTTCGGTGGCCCGGTAGCGACAGGACAATAATGCGGCCCGCGTTGTGGAGCACGACGGTTGCACGAAAAACCGCTCGAACCGTGCTCCCTCATTTGCCAAACGGTCCATGTTCGGCGTTTCGATCCACGGGTTCCCGGTGATAGACAAATCTCCATAGCCCTGGTCGTCCGTCATTACGAATATTATGCTCGGACCCGCACCAAACGCTCTCGTCAAAATGAACAAACAAAAGCAACAGTATTTATGCATAGTAGAAGATAATCGTCGGTTTTCAATTAAATTGATTCAACAGGCCTTCTAGCTGGGCCTTCATCTCTGTGAGCCGGTTTTGATGCTTAGGGTGATTAACCAGGTTCTTCAACTCTTTCGGATCGGCCTTTAAGCTGTAGAGCTCATCCATATCACTGAACTTGGGGTAGTGTATGTATTTCCAGTCGGACGACCGCACTGCCTGCCAACTGGGGGTGCGTCGGGCGACTTTTTCAAGAAAATATTCTGCGAGGAAAGCCTCTCTCCACGGTGCTCTAGCATCCTTAAACAGAGGAACGAATGATTTTCCGTGCATAGCAATAACAGATTCTACGCCTGCAAGTTCCAATAACGTGGGAGCCAGATCGATATTCAGCACGAGATCTTCGCGAATACTTCCGGACTTGATCAGCTCAGGGTACCGGATAAAGAACGGAACCCTCAGTGCTTCATCGTAGGGCATACGCTTGCCGTTGAAACTCCCGTGTTCTCCCATGAAGAAACCGTTATCGCTGGTGTAAATAAAGATCGTGTTATCAAGTTCGCCCGTACTCTCAAGGGCAGCAAAAAGCTGCCCGACTCCTTCATCGACGGAAGCCAGACAGCGGAGCTGATCGCGCACGATAGACTGAGGATCGCGGCCGCGACCGCGCCTAGGTTCTCCGGGCTCCGGGCCGATACCTTCAAGTTCCAGATGGTTGTTCTTATTTAATTTCCGCTTCAGCACTGGCTTACCGGCGAGGTCCGCCTTGTCACGCGGCGGAATGTGAAATTCATAATCGGAATAAAGCTCCTCGTGCCGCTTGGCCGGAAGAAAGGGGCTATGAACTGCCTTATGTCCGAGGTACAGGCAGAACGGCTTTTCATGAAGTTGGTTAACGAACTCGACCGCACGACGGTTCAGGTAGTCGGTCATGTTGCCGCGCAGCTGCCGCCGTGTACCGTTGTCATTGACGACGCCATCAATGTAGATGCCTTGACCCTTGAAGCTGATCCAACTGTCGAATCCCGGCCGTCGCGAATCGTCTAGTCCCATGTGCCACTTACCAACATATGCGGTCTCGTAACCCTGCTCGCGAAGCTGCCGCGGAAAGGTCATCAGCGTATGGCTGACCACATCGATTCCAAGCTTGTCGTTGTTATAGACCCGATGCGTGTGTGGATAGAGACCTGTCAGAAAACTTGCCCGACTAGGTGAACACAAGGGGGTAGTCACAAAGAAATTATTGAAGGAAGCGCCTTCGTGGGCAATGCGATCGATATTAGGCGTTTTCAACACCGGATGGCCGGTATAACCCAATTGGTCCCAGCGCTGGTCGTCGGTGATAACGAACACGATGTTGGGCCTGTGCTTCATGTCTCGTCGCAGCTCTTGAGCAGAGTCGGACGTGTGCCAAACGGGTCGTGATTCCGCCGCTTCGAGGAGGCAAGCAAGACCATTGAAGCATATGACGGCTAGAAGAAGATAACGCACTGACATAATGCTTGATTGTATCATACATCTCAGAGAGCGTGCGACAGTATCTATGCTAAATACGACAATCATTAGGCCCAAGACACTGCATCGCAAACGCTCGAAAAAAAACCTGCGCAAACTCGCTTCCGAACGAGAAGCATGGCTGGCCCAAATTCCTTCCTGGGGACTGTTTCATCGGATTTTTGACGAGATCCCTGGTTATTATTTCTTCGCCAAGGATCGCAAAGGACGTACCATGATAACCAGTCAATCCGTGTTGGACCGCTATCAAATGGCAAATGAGGAAGAGATGCTAGGATTTACGGATTACGACATAAATCCGCAATCCATGGCCGAGAGATATGTTGAAGACGACAAACTTCTCCTCAATTGCGAAGTCGATCGGATCGAGCATTTGGAACTCTGGTTCAACAAACAAGGCATGCCCGATTGGTACATCGTAACCAAGCTTCCTATCATAAATCGAAGGCGACGCCCCATCGGCGTGATGGGCGTTCTCCGCCGGGCTGCGGAACAAGAGCGGAATTTGCCCGTTCTGGAAAGCGTCGCCCAGGCAGTCATGATTATCCGCAAGAAATTTCCTGGAAACATTTCCATGCTGGACCTGGCAGATGCTTGCGGACAATCGCTTCGCAGCTTGCAGCGCCGGTTCAAAGAAGCGTTTGGCATTAGCCCACAAGAATTCCTCATAAAAACTCGGGTTTCCGAAGCAATGAAACTCCTTCAAGAGACCAATTTGACAGCCGCACAAATAGCAAGCCGTTGCGGATTTGTGGATGCGAGCAGTTTGTCCGATCACTTTAAGAAACGGAGCGGATTAACTCCGACCGAGTATCGTTCGAGCCATCGACAACCCACTCGCTAAAGGTGTGGACGTTATTGAACCTGCATACGCCAGAAAACAGTCGAACAAGGATCCCAACTTGATACCGCTTCGTCAACCTATCAATCTCCCCAAACTCAATTCGGAACAATCGTACTGAACATAACGAGCTTTATGCACGATGGCAAAGGCGGCACGCACTTCTTTCGCAATATCAAATTAAGGCCGCTCCCTTTAACAGACAGAAAATCTTAACGAGCTCCCAACGGATCTATTGGTAAAATGTGGACTATTTTGTATTGTAAACCGCGTCCTTGATTGTGTTGGCGGGTCACTCAAATAATCTCCATAACATGAATACCTTTGTGAGCTTTTTCCCCTCCACCCTGCTCATCGCTCTGCTTCTCAGCTCTTTTACAGCCTCCGCTTCCAGCTATCCTAAGATTGAAAAACATATAAGTATCTACGAGAAGCGGGACGCCTATTCTGCATGGCCGGCAATAGCCCGAGCGGAAAACGGTGACCTTCTGGTTCTCTTCACGCGCACGGACGAACACATGGGGCCCAACGGCGAAATCCTAATGGTTCGCTCAACCGACAATAGTGAAACCTGGTCACCCCCTACTATCATATTTGATACCATCGTCGACGACCGAGAGTCCGGTATCACCGTACTAAGGGACGGTCGTTTGCTGACGCATCTGCGTTCGGTAAGATTTCCAGAGACGACTTATACTGGGATGAACGAAGGGAACTACCCAAGAGAGCTTCTCGACCGATGGCAGGATTACGTCAGCAAGGAGGAGTATAAAAACGCGACTCATCTTCATCGTGCCTTTCAGACCATTTCTTCGGACAATGGTTATACTTGGTCCGATCCTGAGCACGGCACCGATTCTATTCACGGTGGCATCCATCTCGCAAACGGATCATTACTCGTAGCTTCCTATAGAGAACACCCTGAGAAGCTCGCCATTTATACAACACCCAACCCTGAAACTCCATGGGATCGCATCGCAACACTTCAAGCCCCGCCGGAAGTGTCAGATAAAATTCGCTTTGGAGAGCCCCACGTTCTTCAGCTACCGAGCGGACGCATCATCCTCATGACTCGGGCCACAGCCAAACCCTACAATGACCAATCGCCACTCTGTAAACTATGGGGAAGTTATTCGGATGATAATGGTAAGACCTGGGCACCGCCCTATGAAACACCACTCTGGGGATTTCCACCACACCTCACTTTACTATCAGACGACCGCGTCATGGTGACCTATGGCCATCGTCGCCCACCTTATGGGCAACGGGCCGCCGTCAGTGCAGATGGAATCACCTGGAGTTTGGACGATGAATTTATCCTGAGAGATGATGCCTTAAATAAAGACTTAGGTTATCCCGTATCTATCGAGCTGTCACCAGGCAGGATTCTCTCCGTCTACTATCAGCCCAATGTGACTCCGGATACGGTATTAGAGCCCGGGCCACCAAACCCCAATCGCAAGAAGCCTGGTATTTTGGGAACGATTTGGACTTTACCAAGCAGAGATGGAGGACGTGCGGATGTGGTAGACATCGGTTCCCGACGTGAACTCTTTGTCGACCAGTTCTTAATCGATGAACTTCATAATGTAACCCAACAACTCCACCAGCCGAAACGGGAGGGTATCGCCCTGCCATTCGACAAACCCTGGGAAGGAAATTGGTCCGCCTACACCACAGTAATCAAGGACGGCGATAACTGGCGCATGTATTACCGGGGACTTCCAGGAGTCGGTGACGAATTCGAAGCCGTGACCTGTTACGCGGAATCCAAGGATGGCATCAACTGGACCAAACCCAATCTGGGACTCTTAGAAGTAATGGGCTCCAAGAACAACAATGTGATCCTAAACGAGAAAGAAGTGTGGTGCCACAACTTCAGCCCTTTCCTGGACACACGATCAGGAGTCCCGCGATCAGAGCGATACAAATCAATTGCCAGTAACAAAAAGCATGGACTAGTTTCCTTCGTATCCGCAGACGGTATACACTGGAGGCGAAACAGCGACGACTTCTTTTTCACGGACGGTATGTTCGATTCTCACAATGTGGCTTTCTGGTCAGAAAGCGAGCAACTATACGTATGTTACTTCCGCACCTGGACAGGAACCGAGTATTCTGGTTTCCGTACGATCGCACGAACGACCTCCAAAGATTTTATTAGTTGGGGACCTCGAGTTGAAATGACCTACGGCGATACAGCGCAAGAACACCTGTATACAAATGGAACACATCCTTACGAACGTGCTCCCCACATCTACATTGCCTTAGCCAAACGCTTCTTCCCCGACAAAGCAGCCCTAAATAAAAGCCAGTCACAAAAGCTAGTCGACCACCCTGATTACGGAAAAGCCTCTAGTGACTCCATATTCATGACCACGCGAGGCGGGCATCGCTACGATCGCACCTTTATGGAAGCCTTCATTCGCCCGGGTAACACCCTTCAGGATTGGGTGGCACGCGATAACACTCCAGCGCTTGGCGTCATTCAGGGTAACGAACGGGAATTATTTCTGTATCGCATGTCGCACTACGGACAAGACAGCGCTCACATGACTCGCTACTCTCTTCGTCTAGATGGATTCGCATCCCTTTCCGCTCCTTACGAAGGAGGTGAAGCGATCACTCGACTCTTCACTTTCAAAGGAGATAGTCTTTCCATCAATTATGCCAGCTCTGCTGCCGGAGAAGTTCGCGTTGAGATCCAAGACGAGTATGGACAAGCGATCCCTAGCTTCACACTGGATCAATGTATTCCTGTTTTTGGTGATGAGCTTGACCGCGCCATCGAGTGGGATGATGATTCGTCCTTAACCAAACTCGTAGGTAGGCCGATACGCCTCCGGTTCTTGCTAAAGGATGCAGATCTGTATTCGTTCAAGTTTTCTCCTTTAAAGAACTAAAAACTCCCTAATCGAATACATTCATTCCCATTATTATCCTCGCGATCACTTTTCACCGATCTCCTTAACCCATCCTCTAGGCGAAACTATCCCAATTGAGCTCGATTGGTATCGACGTAGCCGAATGGGGCGTATGAGGCAGTGAGCGTGGGTGCGAGCCGCGTGCTCGTTGGTTCGACCGACTAACTGCCTGGCCGAATCAGAAGTTCAGGATAAAGTCAGGGATCTTATCAAAGTGTTGAATCGGAACAATGGAATTACCTATCAATAATTGATCCGTAACATACCATATTGGCAGCCCAGCGATTGTAGGAGCGTTCATCGCCTGAATACCTATCCCGGTTTCGAGATGACACGCCATACACCGATCTCGAAAAACCTCGAATCCAGGGCTCGCTTCAGTTGGAAAGCCGTCACCTGAAACCGAATATCCACAAATGATAACGAGCACCGTCGAAATTCTTAGCCTCATAGAATCAACTTTTCAAAGATCGTAATTCTGAGCCCAAAACGGGAGGTATTTCGATGCCCGATACCTCTTTTTCCGAGCAGGAACCTTGCCTTGACCAGACTAATCATTCCCTATACAAGAGGCTGACACGAATCAGCCCCTCCTCGATGCTATTCTTCAGCCCAATATTTCTGTTCGCATTCCTCCCGATCGCCTGGATTGTCTTCATGGCAATCGGCTCGCGAGTCCCTGCATGGGTATCGATTTGCTGGCTGCTTGTTTGCTCGTGGGTTTTCTACGCTTGGGCCTATCCCGTACACCTGCTATGGCTCATGGGTTCAGTCGCGGCCAACTACTTCTGTTCCGTAGCAATTGAACGAACCTCTCAATCTCATGTGGCCAAACGCTACCTGGTTGCCGGCATCACGGCCAACCTTCTGATATTGGGAGGCTTCAAATACTCTGGCTTTGCGACCGAATCGGTAGCCACTCTTTTCGGACTCTCGCTCACCCCACCCTCGTTTCTCCTTCCACTCGCGATCTCGTTTTTCACCTTCCAGCAGATTTCCTATCTCGTCATTACCTATCGCGAAAAACGCCTTATCGCTAAACCGCATGAGTATGCACTCTACGTTTCCTTTTTCCCTCAGCTAATCGCCGGGCCAATCGTCCAGCCGGACGAAATGATTCCGCAATTGCAGACCAAGCGATTTGGGCGACCTTCACTGGACGATATCGGGCTCGGAATCAGTCTATTCACTATCGGGCTCGGGAAGAAGATTCTGCTGGCTGACAATCTAGCTCCCATCGCCGATTCCGCATTCGCGCTGAGTGCTCAAGGAGAAAGCCTATCCGCGTTCAGCGCATGGTTGGGACTTCTCGCATTTTCGCTGCAAATCTATTTTGATTTTTCCGCCTACTCAGAAATGGCTCTAGGATTGGGTCGCTTTTTTGGAATTCGGCTTCCCGAAAATTTTGCTTCCCCCTATCGAGCCATCAATATCATTGATTTTTGGAGACGATGGCACGTTACCCTTTCCACTTTTTTCAAAAAATTCCTCTACATACCGCTCGGCGGCAGTCGCAGCGGGTTTTTCCGAAAGTACTCTAACTTGATTCTGACTATGACCATTGCCGGTCTCTGGCACGGTGCGAACTACACGTTCTTGCTTTGGGGTTTCGCCCATGGCACGCTTCTAGCAATTAACCACCTCTGGAAAAACATCCCGATCAAGCTCCAGACCGAACTCTCGTGGGCACTGACTTTTTTGAGCGTGACACTATGCTGGACGTTCTTCCGGACGGATAATTTAAACGAATCGATCCGTTATTTTCAAGCGCTCTTCGGCGAGTTCGGATGGATTACCGCAGATGGCCTTCCTCTGAGCGAGTTTCTCAAAACGCTCGAACCAGTGGATTCCTGGAAAACCGTTCATTACGCGATTCACTTCCTCGAATGGTATCCGGGACTCATCAATGGGGTTCATGTCGGCCACTTCATTTTTTCTGAAATCATGTTATCGTCTCTTCAAGTTCTCGCAGCACTCAGCTTGGTTCTGTGCTTCCCCCGACCCCTTTCCTGGCTCACCCATCCGCTCAACGAGGCCCCCGTATTCAAGAAACGGGCTGCGTTCCTAACGGCCATCATCATTTTTATAGTCATTATTCAAAGTGGTACTTTTCAGGCGAGCCCCTTTATCTACTTTCGATTCTGAACATGACCGCTAAGGAATTCATACTCTGGTTTCTCCTCTCGTTATTAGCAGCGTTTGCCATCGCAGTGATTCTCTTCTGCGTTCATCTCGGCATGCCCTGGTGGCCCCATCATTTAAATCGCGAAGTTCGAATCGCCAAACACCACATCGCCGAATCCGTCGAGGGACCCACTATTTGGCTGCAAGGAGGATCCAGCACTTGGTTCGGGTTCGATTCGCCCCTGTTGCAGGCGGAGACAGGATTTGAGGTAGTGAATCTTGCTTTCAATATCAACATGCCACTCGAGTTCTGCTTCGACGAAGTACGGCTTTTCGCCAAACCGGGTGACGCTGTGATTCTGGGATTGGAAAACTCCATGTACTTTCGGAACAAATATTCCAGCTATGCGGCAGACGAGATAACGATCTGGGAGCCGGAGTTCTTCTGGAGCCTGTCCCTTCGCCGAAAAGCCCAGTTCCTGAAAAGTCTGCCTTGGCGGAAAGTCCTGGCAGGAGACCTCGTACGTCTCGGCCAGTTAACGGGTGACTTCGAGAAGCAACTCAAACCACTCCCCAAAAAGAAAGTGATCGAGAACCTCGAGGATCAATGGGACGGTCGATACTCTGGCGAAATCCCTGCTTATTACAACTATCTAACCCTCAATCGTCATGGCGATTTCGTGCAAAGCAACCACACTATTTGGCGCGGAACGCACGATTATTATCTAATGGACTTGAATCCTGTATCCGAAATGACCCGACATGACTTCAAAGAGTTCACGAAATGGGCCCGTGAAAACAATGTGCAAATCCTCATGTCTTGGCTCCCCATGGCCCGGAACCCAAAGCTAGATCTCGAGCACCCAAAAGTAAAAGCCAGCATCCATCGCATCACTAACTTCACATCCTCAATGGGACTAGAGTTCCTCGGAAAACCTGAGGATTTCGTCCTAGACATCGAGCTCTTTTACGACACCAGCCACCACACCACCGCCAAAGGTGCAACTGAACGGACAAAGCGACTTCTACCATTTCTCAAAGAAGTGTTCGACTAACATCCCTTGAAATGTTCTTACACAAAACCGAAAAGCCTGAATCTGAGGTTCCGGCCCGACAATATCGAGTCGTTGATTTGGTTATCTGTTTACTCGTTTTGATCCGCGACCGATTACGCACCCTTTCTAGACTTCGCTGGCTCCGAATCAGCCAATTAAGGTCATGTGCAATCGGCAGTTATCACTGATAGGATACTAAAATCAACCACGATAGTACTCACGCCAACCCTTGCGCGCTTGTGGCTTTATATACTTATTAAGGGAGGGTTCATTCGTTATTTTCATTTTCTTCGGATCCCACTCGATATTCTTACCCGTGCGAATAGCCAACGCTCCGAGCAAAATTAACTCCGTCAATCCTTCGGCATAGTCGAAATGCGAGCCAGGTCTCGGCCCCACCCCCTTTACGGCTCGTATCCACTCTTGAATATTCCCTCCTTTAATTCGCGGCAATGTTTGAGGTGGACGGTTTCGGCGAAACTCTTGCCAAACGTCTTCATCATAAAGACGCGGACTATTGGGACGCATACCCGGCGAAAAGAGCGTCTGCTTTTTTCCTACCATGAAAATGCCATCAGCGTAGGTTTTCGCTTCTTCCTTGTTCCCTGATTTGGCTAAGGCGACCGCTTGAGCCGCTTCAAAATCCTTCGTCATCTTCGGCACCTTCGGACCTTCAACCCACTTGACCTTAACCGGAGGCAACCCGTTACGAGCTGGAAAGTGATACGTTACAACGCTACCGCTTGGCGTGTAGATCAAATTTGGCTCACCAGCCAATTCTACCTCAATTTTCGTAGGATGACCGAGCTGAAGAGCGTAGTACGGAATGTCGATCGTGTGGCAGCCAATATCGCCCAATCCTCCACACCCATAATCCCACCAACCCCGCCAATAGCCTGGATGCAAGTCTTCGCTAAAACCAGTCATCGGAGCTGGCCCAATCCATTTGTCCCAATCCATGCCCTGCGGAATTGGTCGAGCGTCAGGCAATTTCTTTCTCTCGCCTGACCGGAAACCATATCCTTTATTAGGCCGATTCGTCCACGCAATAACTTCTCGCACCTCCCCTAGCACATCCGCGTCGAACCATTCCTTAATATGACGCATTCCATCGAAAGCACGCCCCTGATTTCCCATCTGAGTAACGAGCTTATTCCGCCGAGTCTTTTCGCAAAGCGTTCTTAGCTCATAGATATTGTGAACCAAAGGCTTTTGAACAAAAAGGTGCTTACCCAAATCTGCTGCTGCCATCGCCGCGACGAAATGCGTATTGTCCGGAGTCGCAATTCCGACCGCATCGATCTGGTTGCCCATCTTATCGAACATTTTGCGGTAATCGCTAAACGTATAAGCATTTGGAAATTTTTCCTTAGTCTTCGCAATCTGAGCAGGATCGACATCGCAAAATGCCACTATATTCTCTTTGGCCATCTGCGTCAGATTTCCTCTGCCCTGACCTGGGCCGACTCCGATAAAAGCAATGTTAAGCTTATTGTTCGCAGACTGTCCGGATTGCCCAATCGAAAATCGAGGCACGACAATAGCACTTCCCGCAAGAAGCGACGAGGTTTTCAGAAACTGGCGGCGATTCGATGCCGGAGCAGAAAAGGGTACCTTTTTCATAAAAACGATAGTTTGTCCTGTGATTTACAATCCATTTCCAAAACCAATCTGTCAACCTATCGAGTTCCAGAAATCGTCTCAGTTATCAAAGAACTCGTTACCAAACCACTATTTCGAATAGAGATCAACAAATCGGAACCATTGCACCGAACGGACCAAGTAGTAGGCGCCTTGACCAGAATAGCCCAGGGAGACATTCATTTCCTATCAACAACTCCCGGAAAGCAGCCACCAACTCTTACTTGCTAACTAGATGAGGATTAGAACCATGCTGAAACTGGCGTTTCCTATCGCTCTTTATCTCAAGCGGGAAGTTCCTGACAGCTGCGGCAAAAAACGCGAGCTCTGCGAAGGCGGGCACCGTGTTCCTTTCATGATTCGCTGGCCCGGTCTTACCAAAGCGGGCAAGCGCCGTTCGGAAGTTATTTGCGTGAGCGATATCATGGCGACTTTAGCCGATTACTTCTCTGTCGAATTTCCAGACAACAGCACGGAAGATAGCATCAGCTTTCTGCCGGCCCTACGTCGCGAGAGTTTTGAAAGAGCTCCGGTGGTGCTCTGCAGCATAGAAGGTCAACTGGGGTTTCGCAAAGGAGCATAGAAACTCATTCAGATGAAAAAAGGGTTTGAACTTTACAACCTAAAAGCCGATCCCAAAGAAACTGAAAACCTTTACAGCTCCCATCCGGAAATCGCTGAAGATATGTGCAATATCGTGGAGCGCTACATCAAAGAGGGGCGCAGCACTGTGGGTGCGGCCCAGCCCATTGAGGAAAACAAAATATTGAGCGCTTGGTTGAAATAAGAACAGGCTGTATGAGACTACGAAATAAATCCTTTTTCTTTCAGGTAATCATCCATCACGCGTAAGATAGTCGCATAGTGCTCTAGATCGAAAATGAACCAGCCATGCCGACCGCCTTCGAACGTGAATAGCTGGCAGTCGTTGCCCGCCGCCTTGGACAACTCCGCAAACCGGGCAGCGCCCGCATAGGGCGTGACCGTATCCCCGGTGCTATGACAGATCAGCATCGGTGGCAGATCCCGCTTAACATGATGTAGTGGAGACAGCTCCATCCAGCGTTTCCCGATTTTCTCTTGTCCGTATCCATCCGCCGAGGTGTCAATCACGGGGTTCAGGGGAATCAGTAGATCCGGGACACACGATATGGAAAGATCATCCCTTGCGTCGTCGACCTCGGGTCCGTTCTCGAAAACTGCCGTTGCCAGTGCGACATGACCACCCGCCGAACCGCCGGTTACCGCAATCCGACTCGGATCGATTCCCAACGTCGATGCCTGCGCCCGCAGCCATCTCATCGCCGAACGACCGTCCTTCACGCAATCGAATACCGTTACGCCCTCCTTCGCGTTCATTAACCGATACTGCAGGCTTATTGCGAGCATCCCTTTCTTAGCGTAATGATCCGCGATCGTGTAGTACACCCGCGGCTCCCCTCCAGTCCATCCACCTCCGTGAATGATGAGAATACACGGTCGCCTGTCTTTTGAAGCGTCGTGCTCCTCCGGTTCGAAAACATGCAATTCGAGAGCTCGCCCTTTACCCACTGATTTGTAGGCGATTTTTCGAGACGGTTCGAGCTTCGCCGCCAGCGGCTCAAGCACCCGGACGATGGGTGCCTGCGGTTGCATGGAAACCTCAGGGCCGTTCGACAAAGGTTGACTGTTGATAACGATGCGAGTGTCAGGATTCATATCTTGATTGGGGTCGACTAAATGTCCTGCTGGGAAGAAAGCCGGGAGCGAAGACGCCTTCTGCCGCTCAAACGAACCGAATGCAATGGGCACTATTGTCAGAGCCACCAGCAACATAGTGAAAGACCGGGGAACGCTGTAAAACTGAATCGTCGAGTACAAAAAATTCATGGATTCAAAAACTGGGTGCATAAATAACAAAACGTGACCTCCCTTAAAACAGGATGCCCCTAAATGATTAGATAGCCAAGAAAAATCATATCGCCAATAACCACGGTTACTCATGAGACAACCCCTTCCAACAGCGTTGTTTTGATCAGTGATATAAATGAGGAGCGGCATCGATTCCCGAGAATTATGAGATTCAAGGTCGGGCCCGGTTGCATGCCTTGTCAATGGATAGAGAAGTAAACATTGACCCTTATTTGAGACCCTCCCATGTATCTTCGGAAAATTAGCTGTACGGATTAAATTTATTAAACAAAAAGATCTCAGAGTATGCTTTCACTTTTCATTTCAGTGCTGATCGCTAGCGCAATCGCAGCCGCCTTGATCGCTTCGCAAGTTAGTACCGGGTTGACGATCTTCCTAAGCCTTGCTGGCTTCGCTGGCTCGTTTTTCTTGGTCGGATTCCTAGTTCGGAAAAAATTGTCAAAGGCCCAAGGTGCAATTCAGGAACACATGCAAACGGCTCAGAGGCACATGCACCGGAAAGTACAGCAATTCCAAAACAAGCCGGGCGGCAACGTTAAGCAAATACAACGTCAAATCGAGATGGATCAAAAGGCCATGTTGAAGGAAGCCTTAGAGCTCACCAAGGGGCTCGAGCCTTTCCGGAAGTGGTCTGTACTAATGGGGCGCCAGATTGCAACCATGCGCATGCAGTTTCACTACCAGCTCAAGGATTTCGAGCAGGCGGACGAGATCCTCGCCACCTGCGGTTTCCTGAGGGGCCCAATGATGATGGATCCCACAGCGGCCGCCATGAGGATGGCCCGGTGTTATCAAAACGATGATTTGGAGGGCGCGAAAAAAGTCTACAAGCGCCGGATTAGATGGTCTCGTGGCGACGGTGGTACTGTGCTGTACGGCTTGATGTCGTGGATCTACGTTCAGGTTGGCGAGCCTGATAAAGCCCGTGAGGTATTGTTGAAGGCTAAAAAAGCCACTGGTGAAGAAACCTTCATCAAAAACTGGGAGCACCTAGCCAATCAACGTGTAAAGAGTTTCTCCAATGCAGGATTGGGGAATGCGTGGTACAGCCTCTATTTGGAGACTCCTCCTAAGCCTAAGCAGCAGCGCATGCGTGGCAATCCGCGCAATATGCGTGGGTTCTAAGGCGTGTCTTCCCAATGAGCGGCAAGGCAACAATCGGTTAAAGGAGTTCCTAGAAGTCAGAGGATGTGAATTGGCGGTGGCAGGCCATATGAAGCAAAAGATGCTTTGCTACAATAGCTGGCTAGCCGAGGGATTGTGCATGGGCACTAAGTATTTGGTAATCCGATACGTCTCCGAAATTCAAAATGGGAACAGGGTGAGAGCAAGAAAGCTCTTCGAAAGGCTAACCGCAAATTTGAATGTTTAACCCTTTTCCATTCCTTCGTTTTCGTCATCAACAAAACGTGTCTCCGCTGGCTAAGTGCTAGCTATGTCGTAGAATGAATCTCTAGGCCCTGTATCGCCTTGTATTACGGTATGGCACGTAGCACGATTGACTGAATTCAATCCCATTTGACTAACTCACGCTAAAGCACTCCAAATCATGCCTATCCAATGAAGCCGACTTTATTAATTTCACTTCTATTTTTGACAACAACACCCAATTTGCCTTGCCTCGCTGCCAATTCGAGCGAAGCGATCCTCGGCGATGCCTTGCTCAACGAAGAGGCCTATTCGTTCCTCAAAACCATGGCCACGCGCTTCGGGCATCGACTATCCGGAACCCCGGGCAATGACCGCTCCTTAGACTACCTCCAAAAAGAGCTAGAAAAACTGGGGGTAGCTGTTCATCGAGAATCGTTCAAGCATCCGGGTTGGATACGAAACGACGACCGGGCCATCCTAGTGCAGCCGGAGAATCGTCTACTTCGAGCCATAGCCATGGGCTATGTGGACCGTCAAAAACCGGTCGAGGCGCCTGTCGTCCTTTTGAAATCGAGCAATCTCAATACCCTTGAACCCGCTTCTTTAACTGGGTGTATTCTCCTCGTGCCCTCCTCAATTCGTCTGAATCACGAGCAATACCTGAGCCTATCTAATGAATTCGGAGTCCGCGGCGCGCTGCTCACGAACCGCGTAAATGGCGGACAGCTACTGGCCCGAGTTTCCAACCAGAACGGCCATGCGCCGCCCTTTCCTCTTTTCGCGATCACTCGTGAGGATGGATTGCGCTTCGAGAGGCAACTGGAGGCGGGGATTCCTGTGACAGTCCGTCTCGAAACGCGGTCCCAAATCCAGGCCATGACCAGCGAGAATCTCGTAGCCGTTCTACCCGGAAAGTCAAAGGAGCAAATCGTCTTGGGTGCCCACTTCGACTCTTGGGACCTTGGCGAAGGAGCTATGGACAACGGCCTCGGAGTGGCCCAACTCTTCGAAGTTACCCGCCTCTTAAAAAAACATTCCCCAAAAAATGTATACACTGTCATTCTCGTCTTCTTCAATGCCGAGGAATGGGGATTGTGGGGTTCTCGCCGCTATGTGGAAACCCACCGGAATGATCCAATTCGGGTTATGGTCAATGTAGACATGGTGGGCGATATAATCGGAGCGAACGCCATGGGATTCAATGAGCTGGTTCCCGTTCTCGATACATTCTCTTCCCGTTTAGGCGCACTGAAATTTTCGAGAAAAACGGAGAACAAGACCTGGTTAGGCGGCGACCATCATCCTTTCATCCTCGAAGGCATTCCATCCGTTACATTTTATGCCCCTATCCCAGCAGAAGACGTACGATACTATCATGACGTTGCCGATACATTCGACAAAATAGATTCCAACTTGCTCTCCAAATCTTGCGCAATTACTGCCCTCCTTATTCACCATCTCGCCAACGACACCGAATCCAAGCTCCGCCGCTACACGCGGGAAGAATCGGCCAATCTGTTTCGGAAAGCAGGACTGGAAACACGTTTGAAAGCGGATGGCCAGTGGCCGTTTGACGATACCCTTCTAGATAACTAGTATATCAAATCTCCCTGCATCGAGGCGTTTCCCCGTGCCCATCAAGACGGAATCGGATTCAGTTCGGCAAGCCTTAAATTAAAGATCTAGGCTGACTAACGTATCTACTTTTCAGGTACAATATTTACGATGGATTGCCTGCTTTCCGCTTTCCTGTCGCCTGGTGAATCGGCTTCAGCAAGAACGTCCGAACTCACTACTTTTTAGCTTTGCGCTCCGCTCTCCGCTTCTCTTTTTCCGCTTTACTCAGCTTATGCTTAGCCGCTGTTTCATTCGGCGTCGGCAAAACGCCTCCGTGCTCCGACAAGAGCATTTCCTTGTACCAAGCCTGATGCATTTCGAAAAGCTCGAGCGCCTTGGAGGGATTCGACTTTGCGAGGTCGTTGGTTTCGGAGGGATCATTCGCCAAATTATACAGCTCGTACTTCTCCTTGAAGCCGTGCACTTTCCAATCCCCTTGGCGAACGGCCCATTCGCCCTTTGGTTCGCCGCTGTTGAAGTAGAGCTCGGAGTGTATCGAATCCGCATTACCCGACAAAAGCGGCAGCAAGCTCTTGCCATCAAAAGGCGTGTCGGTCGGCGGTGCCACACCCAGAGCCTCTAGGGCCGTTGGCAAGATATCCAATGAAATCACCGGTGCATCGATCGAGCGGCCGCCTTCGAACTTGGCAGGCCAGCTCACGATCCAAGGCGTGCGCACACCACCCTCGTACAGACTGCCCTTAAAGCCACGGAGGTTTCCGTTATCCGCATCCATCGCTTCAGAGCCGCCATTGTCCGTCAGAAAGACCAGCAAGGTATTTTCCCACAAGCCTTCGTCCTTCAACTTCTTGACCACCGCGCCGACGCCTAAGTCCAGGTGGTAGAGCATGGCCATGAGAATCGCTCGCTTTTCACTGATTCCAGGAAATTGGTTCTTGTAATGATCGATGTCCTCACGCGGGGCTTGAGCCGGGGCGTGCACCGCGTTGTAGGCCAAGTAAAGAAAAAAGAGAGCGTTCTTCTCGCGATCGATGAAGTCGACCGCTTCTTCAGTTAGGCGAGTTGTCATGTAGCCCTCGTAATCATCTTCCTTGATACGCTCCTTATTACGGTAAATCGGTTCGTATGATTTGCCGTTCACTCCAGCTAGCTTGAAGTAGTCGTGCCCGCCGCGCCCCATGAACTTATAGGCCTCATCAAAGCCGCGATTCACTGCGTGCCATTTAAGCTCTGGATAATCCGTATCCAAGCCTAGGTGCCACTTGCCAATCGCCGTGCTCTTATACTCCTCAGGAAGAAACGAAGGAAATATCGGCAAATTCGGATCAAAGCCAGAACCGCCTTGCCCAGCGGTATAAATCCCCACCCGCTGCTGATAGCGCCCCAGCATAAAGCCTGCCCGGGTCGGCGAACACACATGACCACTCGTATAGGCTTGGGTAAAAAACGTACCCTCCTTCGCAAGCGCATCCATATGCGGCGTCGAGACTTCTTTCGAGTGCTCAGGGTTGAAGCTGATGTCCGCGTAGCCCAGGTCATCCGTCAAAATGACTACGATGTTCGGGCGATCTGTGGCCGCAGCGCCGCAAGACAAAGCAGCCAAGATACTTCCCACCAAGGAGAAGAGAGACGAAAGAATAAGACGTTTTAACATAGTATTTTCGGGATGAGAGAATGAAACAAGAAAGGGTCCGCCCTTCAATGCAGCAGCAGAGACTCCGAGCCACGCCATAGGCTCGGTTCGCCCCAAAAGGCTGAATAGCTCAATAACTGCATCAAGACGTTCTTTTCCTCACTTAAAGATAAGTCGGGATTTTCGTAACAAGAAACGAAAAAAATTCACAAGCCAACCAATAACAGATGGATGTCGCAAAGCCTGAGCCAAGTCGAAGGGCCAACCGTTAGAGAAATTAGTGCAGGAGGATTGACACATCTAGGCGTACAAGTGCCTGATACTTCGTAACGAAGACTCAAGCTATGACCAATGCCCCAACGTCGCCCTCCCCAAAGCGCCGCAACGCGTTTACCCGTTTTCTCGATAGCGTTGAATGGTTGGGCAATTTTCTTCCGCATCCGGTGACATTATTTGCCGTTCTAGCCGTCGGCATTGTCCTCCTCTCGGGGGTTTTCGGCTGGATCGGGCTCGCAGTCGAGGATCCTAGACCGGCCGGTACGCGCGGCGTGGCAGAAGACGGCATGATCCGTGCGGTGAGTTTATTGAATGCTGAGGGCATACGCATGATCTTCACCAATCTGGTGACGAACTTCACGAGCTTCGCGCCGTTGGGTGTCGTGCTGGTCGCGATGCTGGGCGTCGGTGTCGCAGAGCGCTCTGGACTTTTGTCCGCAGCGATCCGCGGCATGGTCTTTTCAGCACCCCGCCAAATCGTTACCGTTGCCATCGTTTTTGCAGGTATCGTTTCGAACACGGCTTCAGAAGTCGGCTACGTAGTTTTGATACCCCTAGCGGGCGCCATTTTCTATGCACTAGATCGGCATCCTTTGGCTGGGATGGCCGCCGCCTTCGCAGGGGTCTCCGGCGGCTATAGCGCCAATGTCCTGATTGGGACGATCGATCCGCTTTTGTCAGGCATCACGCAGGAAGCGGCTCGCTTGATCGATCCGGATTATGTCGTGGTGGCAACCGCCAATTGGTATTTCATGGTCGCATCGACTTTCTTGATAACGCTTGTGGGCTCGCTAGTGAGCATTTTTATAGTAGAGCCAAAACTGGGCAAATACGATTCCTCACGGGCCGAACCGACCATTCTCGATAAGCGCATGATGGAGCGGCTCTCCGGCGATGAGAAAAGGGGGCTGTTATGGGCCTTGATCGCGCTCGCAGGAGTGCTAGGTCTGATGGCACTGACCTTGGTTCCGGAATGGGGTGTCTTTCGCAATCCGGAGACCGGAGACCGGATAAATTCGCCATTCTTCCGTGGTTTCGTTGTGTGGATCCTCATCTTCTTTATCGCGACGGGCTATTCCTATGGACGAGCAGTCGGCACCATGCGGACGGATCGGGATGTCATAGACGCCATGGCCAAGGCCTTGGAATCCTTGGGCCTTTATATCGTCCTAGTATTTTTCGCCGCGCAGTTCGTGGCCTTCTTCGGCTGGACCAAACTCGGAGCAATTGGTGCGGTCACTGGCGCGGAGTTCCTTAGAGATACCGGCATGACGGGCCCGATGGTCTTCATCTTCTTTATCCTTATGTGCGCCGTTATCAACCTTTCATTGGGCTCCGCTTCGGCGCAGTGGGCGGTAACAGCGCCTATTTTCGTGCCAATGCTTATGCTCATTGGATATGGGCCAGAAACCATCCAGGCAGCCTATCGTATTGGAGATTCCACCACGAACATCATCACGCCCATGATGAGCTACTTCGGCCTTATCCTCGCTTGGGCGACGCGTTACGACAAGAATCTGGGCGTAGGAACGATGATCGCCATCATGCTACCCTACACGATCTTCTTCATCATCGTTTGGAGCAGCTTCTTTGTCATTTGGACCTTTACTCTGGGTTTGCCGGTGGGGCCAGGGTCGCCTACCTTCTACAATCCGTAAAAGAACGATTTCTCCCCGAATACCAAACCGGAGATAATTGATTAACGCAGCCTTATGATCTTAATGTATTGTTTTTGTTCCATGAAGTTTCAGTCCTCAATGACCTAAAGACTGTCCAAGTCGAAATCGACTCGTCACTAAACTATAGATCGCCGCCCTGAGGCGGGATTTTTGGTTCTGACGGGGCAGCGACCCGTCCTACAATTGATCTTCTAGAATAAAAACGGCCTTTCTGGAAAGATCTCTTAGCTAGATGTACCGTCGCAAAAAGTTTTACTGGTTTATATTTGAAGTGCTTCGATGGATTTCTTAGTATTTGTTTTTTAATGACTTTTTATTAGACTAAGGTCGGTTCTTCGAAGAGAGTACCTAAGGGAAAGCGATCTTGCTAGCTCCAGAGATGAGGGGGCGAGCATTTGGACCACCGGCTTGGGTGAAAACGATGAGAATGCGTCCCGTTTTAAGATCAACTCTAGCTGAAGTTCCAGTCGCTCCCCCGTGTCCGACAACCCCGCCCCCGCGAAGGTTGAAGCCCAGACCGTAGTTCTTGGTTGCGGGTTGTTTCCGGTAGAGTTTGGCCAATACGGACGCAGGCACGATTTGTTGGTTGCCGACACGTCCCTTATCGGCGTGAAACTGGAGGAAGCGTTGGAGATCGTCCGGGGTAGAGACCAAGGCACCTGCTGTATTGACGAACGGTCCTACTTGAGCACGTAGGCGTTCAATTTGAGCTGCAACGTAGCCGTCGCTTCGACCTTCGGCGCGAGCAGCGAAACGCGGATGACGGCGAATGAGCGATACTCCAGGAGCGAAGCTTGTCTCATTCATGCCCAAAGGAGCGAGGAGCTTTTCGCGCATCACCGTGGCGATGGGTTGATCAGTGACGACTTCTATTACCCGGGAAACGGCAGCGTAGCCTCTAAAGGTGTAGGCGTATTTCGAGCCGGGTCGAGCTGCCAAACCTTGAGTCGCCAAGTGGCGAGCAACTTCAGTTTGATCGCCGCGTTTCACAGGAGAGTTTTTAGGGAGCTTGCCCATGGTGCCGCCCGGAAACCCAGAGGTGTGGGAAAGGCACTCCGCGATCGTGGGGGAGCGAACGGATTGATCGCTGTTCTGCAGCTTCAGAGCGGCGTATCCCGGTAGGTAGTTGGAGATCGGGTCATCGAAAGAGAGATTTCCTTCGCCAACGAGAACGGCAACCAGTGTGGCGGTGACGGATTTGCTAATGGAGGCAATAGCGACGACCGTTTGCTCGTCCCAAGGAGTCTCGGAGTCTTCAGATAACGTGCCGAAGTAGCGGTCGAAAACAATCTCACGGTCTTCGATAACCCGCAAAGAGCCGCCAGGAATTTTGAGATTGGCATCTGCAGTCGCAATAAGTGCTTCAAGTTTGGGAAATGATGGATCCGCCACGGCAGTCACGCTTGCGAAAACGAAGCAGGCTAGGGCCAAAATGGGACAAGGCAGGGGCGATTTGATTTTCGTCTCAATCATACTATTTGGAGATTATAACCGCTTTCTATATGATAATGGCTGTATCTGTAATCCCTAATTCTCTAAAAAACCCTTATGCCTGAGCCAATCTTCCATTCGGTCGCTCCAAGAGGTCACGGGTTTCTCCGTGCGGCGGAGTCCGTAGCCGTGCCCGCCTTCGCTGTAAATATGCATCTCGGCAGATACCTTCGCTTTCTTAAGCTTAATGTAGGTCTCAGACAGGCCGATGGAGCGGTCTTTGTCGTCATACGTTATCACCATAAAAAACGGAGGGGTAGCTTCAGATAGATTCGTCTCTTCCGGCATCCACCAACCGGAATAGATCGGTGCTGCAAAGGCGGGTCGAAAATTGTGATCATCGTGGCTATCCACTGAATCGTATAGACGGTCGGATACCAAGGCGGTATACATTACCGGCACTCCTCCGGCAGAAAAACCCATGATGCCGATACGATCCGGATCAATGCCCACCTCATCAGACCGAGATTTCACGAGACTCATAGCCCTCTGACCATCCTGAGCGGCCGCAAGCCAAGGCTTGTCCGGATTGTGAACATTGCCTGGTACCCGATATTTGATTACGATCGCAGTCATTCCAATTGAGTTCGCCCACTCGGCCACTTCCGTTCCTTCCTTGTCATAGGCAAGAATCGTGAACCCACCACCTGGAGCAATCAGAATGGAGGAACCCGTATCGATTTTCGGGTCGGGCTTGTAGATCGTGAGTGTGGGAACGGATACGTTTTGTAGACGGCTCACCGGCTTACCGGCAGTCAGCCTGGTGTCATTGGTCCGATACGATTCCGGTGGGAGCATTACGATTTCTCCAGGCGCCTCGCCGGGCCAGAGGTTCCAGGTGGTCAGATCAGTCGCTGACAACGGAGGGGTTGAGGCCAAGAAAATAAGTAGAAACGAGTGCGTGAGGTATTTCATATATTAATCTTTCCCTAGTTTTACTTCGAAAATCCAAGCATCCAATCCACCAGCTCCGCCGTCTCAAACACAGCTCTACCTCCCTCTCGATGATCTGCCCCCTCAAACTCCGTGTGTTTCACGTTCACATTGCCCGCCGCACTCAATCGCTCCACCATTTTTCTAATTCCAGCTGGATTTTTCCCATCCTCGCTGCCCGCCATCGTCCAAATCGGCAAGTTGGCAAGCTTCTTCGCATCATCATTGGCGCTACCACCCGTGAAACCACAAGGCGCAGCCGCGGCAAAACGATCCGACGATTGATTGATCCATCTCCAAGTAGCTCCACCCCCCGCGCTGTAGCCCATCACATACACACGATCCTCATCGATCTCGGGGAAGGTTTCCAACACATAATCAAGCATCGTATCGAGCGAATCCACGCTCCAACGTTCCGCCGTGTTAGGATCGAGCGTAATCAGTCCCTTCCCCACAAGCTCCGCCAAATCAAAGCCTCGCTTCATCCCCATCTTAGCCGCAATCTCAAGCTGCCGTTGAAAATCAAAGTCAAACCAACGCTGTCCTCCGCCATGCAAATTAATAAGCAACGGCAGCTTCCCCTCAACCTTTTCGACAGGCCACGTCACCAAAGCAAATTTCGTCATTTTTCCAAGTTTCTCATGCAACTCGCTAGGCCACTCAAGAAGCTCCACCTCAACATTCTTAAACTGTGCGTTCATCCCCGACAGCGTCTCATTTAGATTTGCGTCCTTAGCCTGCGTCGCTCGCACCGCTGCGGCCCGGCGCCCATTCCTCTGCCTCGATTGGCGGAATTGCTGGATCTCCTCCACAGTCAGTTTGCCGTCCTTATTCAGGTCCGCTTTGGGAAAATGCTTGAGAGATTGTGCCAGTTTCTCTTCGGAAAACTGTTGCGATTGTGCATTCGTGAAGGGTGCCGCCGACAGCAGAACGAGTATCACAAGGAGCATTAGGATTAGGGTTTTGATGAGATAGTGCATAACGTTTATAGGGTATTAACGTATCAATTATTTATGTACAATTTTTCGATTAGATTATTGATAGGGCTATAGCTTTGAAAAACTACTGAGACTTCACGCTCAACGCTTCACCCGTTTTGGGCATCGAAAGCGTTGGCTTACCTTGAAGGTAGCCGAGTTTCGTTAGAAATTCATCCGCGGCAATCAGCGTGATATCTTTCCACGGTTGCTTATTGAAAAAAGCGTGCGTTTGCCCTTCGGCAATTTGCATCTCGACGGAGGTGATGCCGAGCAACTTCATTTTTGCTACTGCGGGATTCCAGCCGTTAATCAACCACTCATCCTCGCTGCCGAAAAAGACGATCGCCGGCCCAAAGTCGGCTTTCAGATGCTGCAAAAAATCAACCTCTGGATCATTGGCATCGCTCTTTGAAAGCGCAGGATTGAATAAGACGTAAGCCGCCACGGAAGTGTCAATTCCTTTAGGGTCATTGGGATCATTGAGGCCTGGATTGTTTGTGCCCAGCAGGCTGATATGCCCTCCCGCGGAGCCGCCACCAGCAACGATGCGATTGGGATCCACGCCCAGTTCTTTGGCATTCTGCTTAAACCAACGAATGGCGCTCTTCACATCGGGAATACAAACGCGCTTGGTCGATTGCCCCTCGGTCATTGCCGCTCGATCTTCCTTGGTTCGCAAGCGGTAGGTGACCGTCGCGGCCACCATTCCCCGACTCGCGAAATAGTCGCACTGATAGCTAAACGCTATGCGATTACCCCCACCCCAACCGCCGCCATGAAACAGGATAATGCCAGGGACTGTCTTTTTCGAAGCATAATGCCCCTTTGGGAAATAGATTTCCATTTCGCGGTCCACGCTATCGACTTGCTTGTAAACGTAGACTTTGCCCTTGGGGATGCTTGCATCGTCAACACGTTTTGTGTCGGCGAGTGGGCAAACCATGGCCATCAAAACGATCAGTGGTATTTTCTTCATCAATTCTGGGATGAGGAAAGTTCAACCCGCGTGTAGGGGCTTGAATGATACTGTTTATAGCCGTTGGCCATGTGACCGTGATTACTGAAAAAATCTATACGGGATGCCCCTTTCTCGAGCGGAACGTTGGCGGTCCATGAACCGGTCTTGGGATCCCGTTCCATATCCGCCCATTGCTCTTCAGGGATGGGCACGAGCAAGAACGGAGCGGAGCCTTCGGGTGCTCGGTCATACATCCACCAGATACGCCCGTCTGTTGGCTGAGGGCCTTCCTCAAAGCTCACGCGAACCGTAAGTTTATTCTGGTCGACTTTATGGCTCGACGTTGGAGGCCTAAGCAAGGAATCGCCGCCGAAGAAGTGATGCCAAAGGAAGGCGTCCCTATTCTGTTCGTCCTTTGCCGTAGCGACATGCGGCGTTTGCGAGTGCCCGCCATTGGGTTGGTAATAAACAGGCACCTGAGGATGGTTCTGCGCTCCCCAGACAATATCATAGGCAACATAGTCATGCGTTCCCGGCTCGAAAAGAACATCAACTCCGCGCTCCCTCAGCCGATCCCAATTCTCCGAAACGCACGCGGTAGACCATAAACGATCCAAAAAGTGTTGCATTTCGTCCATGGATTTTCCCGCTTTCAGTGCCATTTGACTCATACCGCCCTCAGATCCCACCATGACGCGCCGAAAAACCCTCTCGCGGTTTTGATCCAGATCGATATAGCCAGACTTGACGGCCTCGAAAAATACTTTGTTTGCCCGTTCCGCTTTAGCGATTTCTTGCTTCTCGGCTCTCCGAGTCGGTGAATAATAAGCACCCGCGTGGTTTGAGAAGGTCGCAGTAAAACGTTCGTCATTTATCAAGGCGACCGCGGGTGCCATGCCGTTCTTGGAGCTACCCGAACCGGCCACTTTTCCTTTTTCAAAGTAATTGGTTTCCGTATACGCCGCAGTGGTTGCCCGCATTAAGGTCATCGACCAAATCCAGAGAGTCGTGTAGCGTGGATTTAGATCCTTCATAAACTGGTGCATCATTTTTTGATCTAAGCCCTGCTTGCCCTCAAGCTGCCTCGAAGCCCTGACCAGCGTCTTAACGATACCAACGCCGCCTTCCAGCAGTTTAGCCTGAAAATCGGTTGGCTGCGTGTCTTTCGTCAGAGCCTCAAAGTTACCATTGGCTCCGGTAATGCTAAATCCCTTCGCTTTGCCTTCAAGAGGCACAATCATACGCACTGGAATCCGATAATCCTGGCCTGGCCACCATTCGGCAACATTGATTTCGATCAGCTTCTGCCGCGTGGTTCCTACGGGGTGCCATTCCTGCAGGATCTTTGTACCCAAGGTACTTTCATCGAGAATCTCTTCAATATTAAAGAGAGAATTGGTAGGCACGGCGAGTGCGGATATATTAAAAAATACCGTGTAAATAACGATAAGCGATATGGCAGCAAGTCTTGTTTCTAGCAGATGTTTCATATTTTTGTATTCATTATATGGATATTATAAGTTAGAGATTAACATTTGAGAATAGCCGAAAAGCCTTTATTTTACCTCATGAGGTCGTGCAAGCCACCAAGAGAATTGACCCGTTTAGTAGTAAATTATTGCAGCAGAATTCCCACTTAAAAGCGATATAATCATGATGAAATTCTACCGCGGTTCCCACGGGAGGAGCGAACCTGCTGCCGCCTTGCGGTAATCCAGAAAGGCATGAGCGATGTTGGAAAATTGATTCGGTTGATGGTTGTTTTAGTATCCGTCTACCCTATATTCCCGTAGCCAGGCCGCATCGCTTGACAACGGTGGGATCCACCTGAATTTGCGGCGTAACACTAGCACCGAGCAAGCGTGCTGCGATTAAGGAGGAAAACCAGTTTGGATATCATCAGGGCCTGAGGGTCGGCAACGTTGTTCGTTTGAGAAGTCTCCGCTACTGCCTCAAACGGATATTCTTAAACTGCACGGTCATGTTCTTTCCCTTGTGCAGTTGCAACGCCAAGATGCCAGACTTGGCCGCCTTCGCCCCGTCCAAATCCGTCACATCCACTGTTTTAAGGCCATTGATAAAATGCATTATTCGGTTCCCTCTCGCGACGATGCGATAGTCATTCCAATCGCCCTGCTTAATCGCGGCCTGAATTTCATCCGAATCGCCCACACTACCCATCACTTTGATCTCAGGCTTTTTTTTGCCTTCCGGGATGGGATATACTTCCACCTTCTGACCGCGCAAGGCCAGTATGCCACGCCCTCTTTCTTCGTAGAGAATCCCTGAATACTTGATCCCCGCTTCGAAATCCGCTTGGTAGCCTCCTACAGAAAACGTGCTCTTATCCAATAATTTGGCACGGTATTGAATACCCGAGTTAGCCCAGCCATCGTCGTTATTTCCCACGATCTTGAATTTCAGCCGCAACACGAAATCCGCCACTTCTCCCCCCTGCCATATAATGAAGGTGTTTGGATCGGCCACATTGTCGTCATCCGTCTTGCCAGTGATGGCACCATTCTGAACCGACCAGAACTGAGGCAAGCCTTCCCAACCTGAGAGATCCTTACCGTTGAAAATCTTCTTGAAGGTCTTCTCTTCCGCAGCCAGCGCCCCGAAAGCGAAAAGGATAGAAATCACCCCGCAGAGAGCGACTTTCGAGAATGAGTGGATAGGTTTCATGACTTGTTGGTTTGATTTTTTTGCCCGAAAAAATAGGGGACCGTGTTAATTAAAAAATAAACGGCCTTATTTTTGCTCGTTTTCCTTCCAAAATCAACCACCAAAAATGTAACCAAAAGGTTGTACTGTCGACGATTACATTCCCTCTTTCTGGGAGCACTTCGCTTGTCACCGAAACAGGAGTCTGAGAACGAATGGTTGAAACGTAAAATAGCCATTGGTTTCGTCCAATTAGAAGCGGCCGAAACAAAGCGGGTTGATGACAAAGAGGAATTCGAAGCCTCAGCATGCAATTGAGCCGGTAACACGTGTCCAGAGGGCTACGAGACATCTTTGTCCCAACGCTGCCCCCGCTCGAGGGCTTGTATGGTTATCTTTGCTCCGAAAGGTGGCATTTCAGACCTCACTCCTCCGCCAGTAGAATCCGACGCAATCCACGAGATTTTAAGAGAGGCTGTATGCAGAACGATCTCGGTTTTTCCAGGGAAAGACTTGAAAGATCAATACTTAAATTTTGATGTCCAGAAGTTCCTTGGAGATGCTTTTCCGAGGACCGGGAGAATGGGGATCCGCATGTTCAGATTCCTGTTTACCATTCATCCTCGGAATGCCTACAGGTTTGCAATGTCCCTAATAACCTATGAGCTTCTTGAAGAAGAAAGCTAAAACGAGTTGCTAAGTCTTTATACTCCATTTAGACGTTTAACATTGTTTCCCGACAAATGAACACAGCAGTTGGCGTAGATGGTTGCAAAGCCGGCTGGTTCTATTTTCGGAAAGACCAGACGTCTGTATCCTTTGGAGTCGCTTCAGACCTAGAAGAGCTGACCAGCGTCCTACCAAAAAATTCTAGAATTTTCATAGATATCCCAATCGGGCTGATCGACTCGGGCAGTGATGAAAGAGAGTGCGATAAAGCCGCTCGTAAAGCCCTTGGTAGACCTCGGGGCTCTTCTGTCTTCCCTGCCCCAGCCTATCCAGTGCTTAAAGCCGCTGAATACAGCGACGCGAAGGATCTGAGCGTAATCGCCATCGGGAAAAAGCTTAGCAAGCAGGCATTTAATATCATCAATAAAATTCGCGAAGTGAATAATTACTTACTTTCCAGCCAAAATGCTGGATATACAATCCGCGAGATTCACCCCGAATTATGCTTCTGGGGACTGAACAAGCGGCAACCTATGAAACATTCAAAAAAGTGCTCCGCCGGATTCGAAGAGCGGCTAACCTTACTGGAAAATCATCTATCAAATAGCCGCGACCTTACCAATCGAGCACTCATAAAGTTCAGGAGATCCGATGTAGCGAAGGACGATATTCTAGATGCCTTGGTCGGGATGGTCGTCGCCAGCACCTTCGACAATAAGTTGAAAACTTTGCCAGCTACCCCTCAGTTGGACTCGCGGGGAATACCAATGGAAATAGTCTACACAGAGCAACCCAACAATTACGCACGCTGAACTGCTATGTAATCTAGCTTTTCAGGGAGGTTATTTACTTGTTATGACTTAAATGGAACTTCTACAAACTGAATACATGTCTCTTTTAATATTTTGCAAACGCTCTCTAATTCTAAACTCATCGCTTACAATCAATCCCCAAACGGCTTTCGCTGGGGGTGTATAGACTCTCACTACACTGAGATAGCGGTTCTTAAATAGCCTTTAAGCTCGGCCATGAGGTTAGAGCTCTAGCTTAAAGACTTTTTGATGAGAATGCGGATGGCAACCTGATCGAGCCTGAGAAAATAGGATAGCCCAGGGCCTCTGCCCGAACCCAAGAGCCTTTGAAATCTAGCGAGGCCCCGATTTTGAAGCAACCATCAGGGACCAAATACAGGAATCGCTCCCGCGCCTGTGGGTTGGGGCAGTTAGCGTGCCGCCTGAAACTCTTTCCCACTCAGCTTGCAAACACCATTCGTATCTGCATCTGTGAATCGCTTGAACGATTGAGAGCGGCCCCCTAACAGCCAGGGAAAAGATCGTAATGAACTGAATTATATTCGGCTTCAGGGGAACATCCGAGCAAATTAGGTATAGGCTGCCTTGCAAACCCAAGGCCATGTTTGAGAAACGTTTCGCGTGTAGCTATCTGAAACGCCTGCAAGATCGAGCTCTAAGCCGAGCATACATGATTGACCTCCATCCCGTAGCGAACTGAGCACCAACACTATCATCAACCATAAAACGATAGAAACTCAGGACTTCTTGTTTTTGCTTTAATTTTTCTTCTTTGCCTTATTGTTTTTCTTACTTTCGTTCGACTCAACCAGATCACCAAAACGATTCTCCGGCTTTGACTCATTCTCAGTAACAATACCATCTCCATTAGTGTCATAATAATTAAAGCTCCGAAGGCCAGAAACATGGAATTCTGTGAGCGTCATATTATTATTCCTATCCGTGTCTAAAGATCCATAACGCACGTACGCCTGCTTTACAGAAGCCTCTCGTTGTTTTGCCAGCTGCTTGTCCAAGCGCTGCTCCCACTCGGCAACGTACTCTGCTTCCGTAACGATTCCGTCCCTATTAAGATCTTTTTCGGCATGACTTAATTCACGAATCGCCAAGAATTCCTCTTTGCTTACAATTCCGTCGCCATCTTCGTCGTTACTATCCATAAAGGCTTCTTTCGTATGCGCGCGGGGAGCACTTTTTTCCCTAGATTGATTTTTTTTATCATCCCCATTTACCTCCGCTGCGAACATTGAGAAAGTTACAAATAGAGTGAGGAAAAGCCTATTGATAATTTTGTTATTTTTCATTTCGTTCAATATCTACTAATTTTCAAGGTGTTCTAACGTTGGACCTCGAAGGTTAATGAAATTGTGTAGCTCCGATAGGGTGTCTCGGAGCCTTCTGGAGCCTTGTCCTGGTAACGCGTCATTGCGACATAAACGCCCGGCTTTTCAAATACAGCCGAAATCTTGCCTTTATTTTTACTCATCAAATTAAGTTTGTAATGGGGTTCTTCATACTTTCCACCCTGTCGAAAAACAGATATTTCATGGCCCTTCATCGGCTTACCATTGAATGTAAGGACGAATTCAAACGGCTCCCCTACATACACTTCGCTTGGATGGGTCACAGGCAATATTTCAAGCCCGCTACCTTTCTGCTTAAGAGCCGCTTGTGTGGGAGCTCCCTTGGTCACATAAGCTATTGCGACAGTTTGTGATTGAAAATCTGCTACCATGACACCTTCTGGGATAACGTCGGATTTCGGATTTTCACCCATGCCACGAGCCACATAGTCCCAAGCTCCATCGACAAATTTCATTTTGAATTTACGCCCAAGACGATCACCCGTCGAAAATCGATAAGTGCCGTCCTCATTAAGAGCACTCTCAAGCACTGTGAGTTGGTCAAAAATAGCAATCCTTCCGTAATCGGCTCTCTCGCCACTCGGCAAAATCAGATGGAAATCGTCCGATTCCACTTTAAAATCGGGAACGAAAAATTCTTCCGTAAATGAGGAGGAGGCCGTCATCCTATCCCCTTTGCTCGTAGAGAAAACATTCGGTAGAATATAAGATGTATGGGCGATAAGCGACACTCCGCCGATGAAGCACGCAGTAGCTATAGCCACAGTCGTTCGAGTTATTTTTTTCATGATTCTATTTTTTTATAATATTTGTTTTATTGATCCTGATAATAACAGGTTCAGCTGACGAAAAACGCATAGATGACTGCGAAAAAAACCACGCTGGTTCCCAAAATCACCATACTGTTGGCTAGACGAAATTTAATGAAAAACATTAACAAAAAGCCAAACAAAGACATAACTAGAATCAAAATTGCAGATACATCTATAACTTTACTCCAAACGGCTCCAGAGTCTTTCCCCCGATGCAAATTATGCATGATCTCTACCAGGCTCGCTTTGGTAACTTCGTATTCAACCTTGCCATTGACCAAATCTATAACGACATCACTACTCCCCTTTGATCCGCTGAACTTTAAAAAAGCTTCTTCCTCCGGAAATACTTCCGCACTATGAAAATCCCCGAGCAAGGGTAACCTTTCCTTAGCGAATTCAGCAAACGCAACCCCCTCGTCGTTGATTTTAGCAACATCCGACAAAGCCTCAATCGAGAAGTTCGCTTCTGTGGTCTTATCCTCACCGATCTCTCCCCCAGCAAACCACTCTGGGTGATTGAGTAATAAACCGCTGGCAGCGAAAAACATGAGTATCAAAAAGGCAAATGCTGACAAATAGGCGTGCAGCATTCGACAATACTTTTGAGTCCTCGACCTAAGCTTTCTGCTATTACGATTTCCACTTCCCTTTGCACCGACTTTTTTTTCCTGCACAAACATCTCTGTACGTAAGGTGGTCATTGGGAACCTATCATATTAAGTCTATTTTTTAGTTTGAGCATACACCACCCGTACAAATCCGATCTCGCCTTCTGCCTTGCGATGCGAGCGATATTTTTTCCCATACAAAGGAAGGTCTATTTTCGCCAAACTGTGACCACCATATTCTCGACTAAATTCTATATTGAGAATATAGTCTCCTTGTGGCACTCGATATCCGAAATCATCGACTCCATCCCAAAGAAGTCGGTAACGGCCAGGCTTTCTCGAGGGTTCACTAATTGCATCGACAAGAAGTGGTTCCTTGCGAGCGTACCGCCGCCACCAAACATAGTTTTCCTCGGTCCATCTCGGACTTTCCCCCAACATCGTAAGCGTCTTAATCAACTTTCGGTCGCTCCCTGTTATCCAAACTGCAACGTAAGGAGCCCTGTATTTGGATACTTTTAGTTTCGGCACCTCGTACTCTACCGCTAGCTCATAGTTGTTCGGCCAACCATCTTCTTGCAAATTATCTGAGACGGAAACAATCTCTTGCTGTCGCCATCCCGAGCTAACATATTGGCGGCCATCGTACCCATAAATTAAACACTCTACACCAGGCATTTTTTCTGCGAGATGAACACTCTCGACAGCGTTCATGGCCGTAAAGGTCGTTGCCATTACATCTGCAATCGTTGCAGTAGGTGCCAAGACCGTTGCAGAGTGGCTTGCCTCCACAGTCCAGCCCGATATTGTGTCTATTATATGCGAATAGCTTTTCCCTTCTATTTCAAAGGAACGTGCAGAATGTCCACTAGTCGCAATCGCACCTTGAGAAAGAGCAACCACTAGCTTTGGCAGTGAATTGTCAATCTGCAATTGAGGCTCAGGCACGCCAATCTTCCACGGGCCCCCCTTCGACGATTCTCCCATCAGGCGAATATCGCCGCCAATATTCATAAGTAATCCAGAAGCATCTGGACTAGCCGACATGGCCGCCTCAAACGCCTTGTCAATAATGTACCCCTTAGCGATTGCATCAGTCGTCCAAACAATTACTGAGTCTTTTTCAATAGTGTTCGTCTCGGAATCGATGGATACCTTTGCCCTGCGAATATCATCAGCCTCTATTCTCAAAGAGGGGCGATCTGGAAGGACTCCAGATCTCTCAGCCTCACGCCATTTTTGTACAATCGAACCTATTCTTGCACTGAAAATATTGTCAGTCACGGCTCTCCACTGTTCGCACTTTTCGATAAGCTCCAAAAGATCATCCGAAACTACGAGCGATTCAGCTTCATTCAAACGAGAGATCTCTGATTGAGAATCATATAGACTGAAGACCGTATTCAATCGATCGATTTCCTTCAAAGCTGCTTCTTCAGCCACCTCAGCTGAAGATTTATTGGGTACAACTATTTTAAGATCGAAAGATGTGCCCAGTATGTGGTCTCTATGAAAAGTATATTCTTGCGCATCAATCTGATTGGCGGAGCCCTCAGTTACGAAACAGAGAAACAAAATACTTGTGACCAGAGTCGATATAGAAAATGAAAACATGCACTTCAGAAATATTATTATAATTGGGAAATTATATAAAAATAAATATCTCTTTCAAAAGCTTAACGGTATTCTAACAATTTAATGAGGACGGAACTATATAGTTCCGTCCTCTATAAACGAATGACTAGTTAAAATATCGATATTAAAAAATGTAACTTAGACTTAGTCTAACATTACGACCAGGCTCAGTGTAGCGTTTAATCCCATCGCCTGTAACTCCAATACCAGGGCGCAAATCGCCTTGATCTATAAACCGCACGTTATCCCAGTGGTAATACTCTTTGTCCGTTAAATTATAGATTCCTGCCACTACACGTAGTTTGTCGTTCACCTTATAAAAGAGAGATAGGTCCACTACAGTAGCCGCATTGCTCAAATAAAGTGGATAAATGACAGATCCATCGCTCTGAGTCTTGTAGGAATCAGAATTCTTTTTCCCTGAAGTATATGTCGTATAAAGATTGCTGCCCCATTTTCCTTCAGGAGACAAGTAGTCTAATCCCATGCTCATACTGTACGGCTGAACCGTATACAAGGGATCTCCACTCGAATGTTCCCCATCAGTATACGCAGCTCTAAAGGATGCTCCATATCTGCCTTTTCCGGTTTCTAAGCCTTGGCTAAAATTTAATCGACCGGAAAATTCGATACCACTGATATCTACTTCTCCGCTATTGACTGGCACTTGGTAACCATTTGGATCCTCAAGACCCGTATTGGTATTGATTCCCGTACGAGACTCGTAGTCAATAAAATCCTTGTATTGGCTGTTGAAGTATCCAATACGAAATGATCCTCCCAAGTAGTCTCCAGCTATTGCCACATCAAAGTTCTGGCTGCTCTCTGATTCCAAATCTGGATTAGCGACAACATTCCAGTCATCTGCCGAGCCACTCGTGCTATACATTTCTTCGATCGTAGGAACTCGGAATCCAGTCGATACGCCTATGGTTGCAATCAAAGCCTCACTAAGATTCTGTTCATATCCTACTGCCCAATTGAATGCCGAAAACTTCGTCTCCCCTAGAGTCCCCGTGGAATCGCTAAAGTCCTCATTAGATTCAGCATCGTATTGATAGTCGTCAAATCTCGAGCCAAACCGTATCTTCGAATTCTCTCCAATCTCGATCGTATCCATGGCATACAGCGTAGACACCTGAGCCTCGGAAGCTGGTATCAACGCACCGATGTTTCGATCTACCCAACCAAGATCATTGTAAACACTGTTGGATTTGCGCATTTGCTTATTCACAAATTCCTTATCCTGGTATTCGAGTCCGTATACAATACTATGAGACGTCGCATCACCTTCAATATCCTTTGCAAAATCGACTTTCAATTGTTGAGTCTCTTGGTCGAAGCTTCTTGAATCGACTCGATCTTCGTCAGCTCGGAAAAAAGGCCCAAAATTGTACTTTACGTGCTGTTCAGTGTTCGCGACAAAATCGAGTTTCTGGTCATCCAACCGAACCGACATCGTATCGAAAATACCATTCTCCGATACAAGGTCATAAGTCAGTCCGATACGGTTAGACTCTCTTGAGTCATTGCCTTTTCGATTTGAATACCAACCACCATTAAATGACCGAGTGTCCGAGATGGTATCTGTCTCATAATTTGAGTATACAAGTCCTAGGGATTGATTTTCAGAAGCCAGATAATTTAATTTTACTAATAAGCTATCGGTCTCTATATCTTGAAAATCAGGTATTTCTCTGCCAGATCCTTCAATATCAGCCCCATTGCCATCATAATTCTCATACTCATGAGAATCGCGGTGCGTATATACGACGAGAGTTTCAATACCACCAGCCCGGTTCGCAAACGTCATCGAGCCCATTACCTCCTCATTCACACCAGCATACGAACTCTTCACTCCAAAATAAGTGTCATCGCCAGTTCCCAAGAAATCATAGGCATCTTTAGTCGTATAATTTACTGCTCCAGCTAGAGCACCGCTACCCGAGAGTATTGAATCTGCACCCTTTACTATTTCAACCCCTTTCAAAGCTTCAATATCGATACCATTGCGAGAACCCTTAAAATATCCATAGGCTTGGCCACCTTCATACTTAAGAGTCTCGCCTTGAGTTAAGCCGTCTATGTTTATAGCAACACGATCCTCGTCTAGCCCACGGACATTAAATCCGCTACTGCCCCACCTGTCATCTCCCTTGGATACAGAAATACCCGGCATCAAACGGACAAGATCCTCCATATCATGGATCTGATTATCCAAGAAATCAGTTCCTGTAAATAAGTCGATCTCGGCATCCCGAGAGATACTCTCGAGTTGGATTGTTGTCTCCTCGAGTTGTACGACTGAATCCTGAGCTTGTACTATTCCTGCGACGGAGGTAATACATCCAGTAAGTAGTGCATTGATAGTAGGTCTTATCTTCATGATCTTTTGATTGTATCTGTTTTTTATAAAGCACCGCAAAATTGTAACCGCGCTGCACAGGACCTTAAAGAATCTAATAACCCTTTATTAGATATATTCAAGTTTCCATCGAATTAATACTATACATAATAATATTTATAATCCAGCCCAAGAAGGATAATTGGTGCTCCATGGCGGATAAAAACGATCCAAGTAAAACGCTTGAGATCGCCACGTAAACCTAACCTGGTAGAAAATCCGCTAAAGAGTAAATAAAATCCCTACAGGAGTCGAACGCAACATCTCAATCATTATAAACTCAAGAGCAACTATGAATCACTACTCACCCATCATTATAATTTTTATCGCTTTAGGCTTCACCGGTTGCCAAACGACTTCAACGCTTGGTCCCAATTCGGAAGTTGAAACAACTAATTCAAACGATAAGACCTTAACAAATACCAGCTATCTTTTCGGATGGGGAGAGCTCCCAATGAAAACGGCTAGCCCCAGGGGTGGAAGTTCAAAAGGAAGCAACGTGATCCTCGCCCCAAAAAGAAACCTGCCTCTCCCCTCGATTGCAGCAGCCTCCAACTCGTTTGAAAAAGATCGTGCCGCAATCCTTTCGCTCGCAGGCGATTATAAGGTCGGGTTCCATTTTTTAGAAACACTAGGCTTGTTCAAAGAGCATGAATCAGCTCCCCCTTACCATTCGTGGGCCACGGAAAAAGTGATTATCGTCGAAGACGAGGACACATCCATTAGCCTTCAGCACATCCTGGCCATGTATTTTCAAGACGAAGCCGGCACAGTAACTGGCCCCATGGTAATAAAACACTGGCGACAAGATTGGACCTATCAAGACACTGATATTTATACTTACAGAGGTGCTAACACGTGGGCCCGCGACACCCGTTCAGTAAATGATGCCAAAGGGGGTTGGGCTCAGTCAGTCTGGCAGGTCGACGATTCTCCTCGCTACGAGGCCTTCGGTCGCTGGACGCACAACGGTAATCGTTCGATGTGGACAAGCGAACAAGGCTGGCGACCTCTCCCCCGCCGAGAATACAGCATTCGCGATGACTACTCAGTCATGGAAGGTTTTCATCGTATCCTGATAACGCCTGAAGGATGGTTTCACGAGCAAAACAACTGGAAACGAGTTGCCGGGGAAACTGAGCCGACACCATCCTACATGGGTCATGAAATCGGAATCAGTCGATACGAACTTATCGAAAGCCCAAGCCTCGAAGCCGCCTCTGATTACTGGGAAAAAACATCACCTTACTGGACGGAAGTAAGATCCGCATGGGTTTCTGTGTTAGCTTCCAATGAACGCTTTTCAACCCATCAGAAAGTAGACGGCAGAAGCCAATACGAACATCATTTCGAGTACGCAGATGAGATCAACGAAGGGGCACCATTCAGTCAAGCTGACGCTTCCGGCTTCGCTCGCGATATTATTCAACAATATCTTACCAAAGATTCAGAAAAGGCAAATGAAGGCTACTGATCCCAAATGAATTATCTTCAGAATACCCAATCTAAAATAACTCTGAAACTATCCGCTGCTTATCTCTGAAAAATACAAGCGATAATAATTAACGCTGCAAACCTACGATCATTTTTTCTCAAAATTCTCTTCTCAGCAGATACAGTTTCTTTTATGCATTCAAGTCTCGCAAGAGACTCCTGGACGAGCTTTCGAAACGACTTTACGGATAAAAGCGAAGCAAACAACCTACCGTTGAAGTGGGCTATGGAGCTTTCTGCGTTCGAACCCCAACTCGACTGTATTGTCTTCATAGTGACGCTGTTAGATTCTAGCTCCGAAAATCAATTGTACTGAGAAGCGTAAAAACTACCCGCCCTATTATTTCAGCTCACCATTTGCCTCACTTATTAATAATACTGCTTGGTCGCTTTAAAGTAGGTCCCTAATGGAGATAGCGATCTCCGACAGCAATCCGTCCACACCCCACGCTTACCGACTACTTTGCCATGCTTGCTCCACTTGTTCGAGAAACTGCTGCGTATTCGCCTCGTACTCTATTTCCTGAGCCCTCCTTAGGTAAAGAAGAGCCTTCTTGAAATCTCTTCTGGCGACTTCCATCTGCCCCAGGGCCATCAAACCATCACGACGGAAACTCTCTACGGACAAAACTCGCTCATAATAGTATTCTGACTCCTCATACTTATTACTCTCCATGTAGTGCTTGCCTAGCAAAAGTAGACTGGTGCCGTTCAATGGGTCCTCTTCCAGGACTTTCTCCAGCACTCCGATTCCCACTTTATTGCGACCAAGACCAAGATCAATCGCAGCACACAATGCTGTGAACTCCCGAGCCTGATTGGCTTCTAATTTTGGCTCAAGCCATTTCTCAAATGCAGTCGCCAAACCGCTTGCCTCTTCCCAATACCTTCCTCTTATGAGATATTCCAATTGTCGCATCGCCACGTCCGCATCCCCGGGCTTCGCGTGTTGCATGGAACTCGCCGCTACCTCAGCACCCAAACCAATCGACTCGTTCTGAATATATATATTAGCCAATAAGGAAAGGTTCTCAAACGTTTCGCCACCAAGGCTGCGAGCCATTTCAAGATTGGCCGCGGTCTCCTCCCGACGATCTAAGGCCAGAAGAGCATTCCCCTGCAAAAGCCAAAATTCTGGATTGCTCGGACTATCCGTTATCAACTCATCGTAGAGAGCGACGGCTTGCTCGTATTGCTTCGTATTCAACAAACACTGAGCTTCTCCTCGTTTATAATCAAACGAATCAGGAGCAAACACGCGTGCACTTTGATAAGCACCTAGTGCCGAACGATATCTCTCTTCCCTCAAATACCCGTAACCAAGCATTCCATACGACTGGCCATCGCCTCCACCAAGCGCAATAACCTTGAGTAAATGCTCTATAACCTTCGGTACATCATCTCTATGTGCATAGACCAATGCCAAAGTCCGATGAGCACGCCGAAAAGAAGGATGCTTCTCAATCGCACGCTTCAACTCGATTTCCGACTCATCCATCCGCTCCTTCATATAATAAAGACTACCTAATAAAAAATTAAACGCCGCGTTACTCTCCGGCTCTACCCAATCGACCAATATGCGAATCGCCTCTTCTAGGTTAGAATTAAGGTGCGGCAAAACCGCATCATAGATTTCCCGATCTTTAGGCTGAAGACGCGGCTCGATGGCCGCGTTGATTCCATAGGAACCCAGGTAGTTACGCTTAAACTCTTGGCTAGTAGGGTCGGAATCCGTCAACGAAAACAGGGGGGAACTCGCCTCCGAGCCCGCAACCAAAAAGGAAATCGCCAATGCTACTTTAGAATAGATTCCAATTCTCATTACGTATTCTTATTTCAAGGAGATTCTAAAGTCAGAGGCAAATTACCATCAACTGTAACAGGGACGCCATCTATCTTAGGAGTTGTAAAACGAGATCGCTCCACAAGACGTTTCGCCACCCTCGTCAATTCGTTGTGAGGACTCGATACCACCTGGAGTACGCTCGCATTTCCTTTTTTATCGATCCTAATCAGTAGATCCACAGTTCCCTTTCGAATGCCTTGCCGTATCAGTGACTGAGGGTAGTCAAAACGGGGCGATGCAATCATTGACGGTATCGACTCTAAATCACTAAATTGAAAAACCTGCTGAATCTGCTCCAAAATATCAACCTGTTCCTCCAAGCTAATGGAACCAACCCCCATAGCTAACGCGTCCCCTATTCCCGGATTCAAAGAAAGCTCAAGTTCATTCAGATTCAGTTCTTGGAAGCTCTCTTGCAACTCCGGCAGCCTGACCTCATTTTTCGGTTCTATAGGATCCCTTGTCAGTTGAGGCCTCGGCGGAACAAGCTCTGCCAAATTCATCTCGCGCAAAGTAATATCCGCCCGATCGGGGCTATCCAACATCTGCGTCATTGGTATAATCAAAAACAAAACGGTCGCCAAAAAGAATGCTCCAAAAAATGCCCAAATCTTCACTCCCTTTCGATCCAAAGCAGGCAGAAACACTCCTCCTTTGCTATTGAGCTCACTCGTCTTACAAAACTTCATATCATGCGTCATCCGCTTGATCCCTTCGCCGTAGCCAAACTAATACTAGTCGCTCCAGCCAAAACGGCCTCGTCATGCACTTTCGTATACAGTTCGACAGAGACCCTAGCATCCGCCTGGACGATTACCGGCATATTCTCTTTCTTTAGTAACCGCTGCACCACCCCTCGTACGCCGTACAGCCCTATTTCCTCACCTCCGTAAATAATACGACTTTCCTCCGTAATCGCAATTAGAATCGAATTCTTTTCCAAATCGACCGCCGATACGGCCCGCGGACGCTGAACCTCAACCCCTGTCTCCTCGACGAAAACCGTTGTGACAATAAAAAATATCAATAAAATGAATACAATATCAATCAGGGGAGAAACATTAATCTCATCCTTCTGTCTTCCTTCGTTCGAAAACAATAATCTTCGCTTAGCCATGTTCAGTCTAACCTTACGTTGGCAAGGGATCATATGCCTCGCCACCTCCCTCATTTAGCCGTCTCGCCGCATCGCGATACGAACATTATATTGTTCCAGTCGTGACAAGCACCGCTCCAGTCGGTTCCGCTTATGTATAATGAATGAAAGCAATACAAAAGCAGGAATTGAAATGATTAGCCCGCCCTGCGTAGTTATCAATGCTTCGGATACGCCTGAAATGATAATCCCGAACTTACTCGATTCACCCGCGGCTATCCCATCGAAGGTCGTCAACATCCCTGTCACCGTTCCCAGCAAGCCCAACAAGGGACCCGTTGCGATTAATATCGAAAGAAAGTGAATCCTTCGATCGATAACAGGTAAATATTCAGCCCTTACTTCCTTAAAATGCCGTCGAGCCCCCACTGGACCTTCCACATCGAAGGCAATAACTCTGGACAAGCCCTGATGCCCAGAACGCAAAGCAAGGGCGATAGCTTCATCGGAACTGCTATGGTAGCCCGACCGAACTAGGAAATGCCCACTCAGTCTAAGAAAAAGCTCCAAGACCGCGTAATAAATAAACAAAGTCAAAACAAAGAGCGGCAACATAAGCCAACCCCCCTTCGCCCAAATATCCAAAACCTCTTTTGAGAAATTAAACATCGATTTCACTCCTCACCGAACGCCGCGACAAACTGTTTACGAAAGCCACCGAAAGCTTTTCCAGCCGTGCCAATACTCCCGCTACTTTGCGAGACAACAACGCATGTATAATCAAAGCGGGAATCGCAAGAACAAGCCCCAGCTCGGTTGTAATCAGAGCTTCTGAAATTCCAGCGATCAACGGCTTCGGGTCACCAGCTCCAAATACATTCATCAGTTTGAAGGTCTTGATAATCCCCGTCACCGTTCCCAAAAGCCCTAACAACGGAGCCGTAGCCGCTGTAATCGCTATGACATTAAGAAAACGCTCCAATTTCGGCTGCACGCTCAGCATCGACTCGTACATCACCTCTTCAACCAATTCCACCGACTCATCGGAATGCTCAACAGCATTCAAAAGCATCGCCCTCGCAGGCTCCGGCTGCCTATTCGCCAAGTTGAGAGCCTCCTTACGATCGCCATCGCGAAGCAAACGTGACAACTCATGGGCCACCATTGGATCCGGCTCTCGGATGACAAAAATTTGAGCAAACTTATACGCCGCAACCAAGGTCGCTAAAAGAGCGAAGAAAACGATCGGATAAACCCAAACCCCACCCTTACGGAGGTGCCCCATAAAACTCTCCTTAGTCTCATTTAGCAACAGAGCATTCTCCAAGCTCGGATCAATAGGGAGCAAATCAGACTCCCCATTCGCGAACGTAGCAATCAAACCCTCACTTGACCCATCCAAACGACGTAAAATCGGCCGCAAACTTAAGCCCTCCACAATAAGGCCAAATTGATCGTTCTCTTGATCCGCAAAAAATAGGTATGGACCCGCTTGTATAAATTTTCCCGACACAAGTATCCCATCGGGGCCAAGGGCCTCACCCTCATAGACTTTTCCACCCAATACACTCTTAATACGCCCCAAAGACTCCTCAACCAATTCAAGACTCCGAAGCAGCATAACTTCTTTCGTCCCTCCGCTACTCTCACCCAACAAATGCAGCTTATTAATCGCCTCGCCATAAGACTCACCTTCACCCGAACTCAATGAAGCCTCGTAATTCGCTAAATATTCGCCGAAAAGTGTCATCGAAATATAATCAATTTCTTTACTGCTCGCCTCAACCCGCTCCTCCAATTCACGTAATTCCAAATGTTTGCTATCCTTAGCCGATCGCTGCTTCTCTAATTCACTGCGCAAGCCCTTCGCCTCTTCCCGCACCGCACTCAAGCGCTTAGAAAGCGGAATCTGGTTATCGGAAATTTCCGACCGCAACATATTTAAACGATGGATCGCCGTGTTCAATCGCTCTTCATGAGCCGCAACCGACTCATCAAAATCAGCCCCACTGGCAGTATCGACTGACAACAAAGCGAAAACGGCCCCAACATACCAAAAACCCTTGGTTCTCCTAAAAATACCCTCGAGAAGCACTAATTGACTCCTCCAATTCGCACGGGCAAAGGCAAAAACTCAGCTTCTTTCTGAATTCCCTCGTGAATAGCCATCGCTTCTTCAATTCGATCCGCCAACTCAGGAGCAGGCTCCCAAAGCCACCCATTCGCACTCGGCCTTCCCACCCCTGCACTCGCTCCATTCGGTGCCAGATAATAAGCACACGCTAAACCGAGATACAAAGACTTGAACTCGCCTCTACTGCCGTCCCCAGTCTTACGGATTTCGCTAGACAAAATGATCCTCTCGTCAAACTTATGAATACTAGACAATATTCCGACAACCGTCTGCATCCGCTCCGCAACCCCCAGGGATGTTTCCTCGGATTCCTTCGGCAATCGCCCGAAAAATGGCTCTAACTTCTGAACCAAAGGCTGCGGCAGCCAAGCACTAAGTGCCCAAACTTGACCCTCCATCTTCCTCAAAAAAAGTTCTATCGCCTCGATCGAGTCAGCCAGTGACGCTTCTTTTTTCAACAATTCTTCGCGAAGTTTATTAGACTCGCCTTGCTGTCTCCCAATTTCTTCTAGACGACTCCGCAGAGCTTCGCTTTCCTTTTCAAGGACGCCGATCAGATCAAGCATTACCTCTTTTTTATTTCGCCAAGCATGCTTTTCCAGGGAGATGCTCTTCTCTACCTTCACCCACTCTTTCAGGTTGGCCCGAGCCAAATCCAATACCTCTGAACCAAACAAAGGAACCGCCAAAAAAAACAATGCTGCAGCCAACAATTTCATTTCTAACCTTTAACCTTAACAAACTAAAATAGAGCGATCTACCCCAAGGCGGATTTAGATTACTCCCAAACGGATTCACTATTTCATTCCCATCGTTAGCTTCATCTTTGTGTGCGAATTCTTATCATCAAAAACTAAGCTCAATTCAGCAGGTCCAATAATTCTCCGCTTGCGAAATTAAATCGTAAACGTAACATTCTTGCTTCAAAAAGATCGAACGCAAACCAATCCTTAGCTAGGTTAACTGATTCTAATCATCCACTCGAAAAAGTCCCATATCCTCTTTGTATTCGCAGATCCATTTCGACGCCAGTCTTCGGACTTTAGCTGGGCATTTATCGGGACGGGTTAGGGTTTGAGCCTTACATCCCAACTATCAAGGCTAATGGGTTGAAAACTTTCGATCGATTCAAATTTAAATGACGGAACTAAAGCCTTTTTTACGATTCCGCAAATCTGTGGTAAGACAGGAATTCCAATGCTGATCAGAGATATTTGGTTAGATCGGGTCTTCTGGTTGCGGCAATCAGACGCAGGGTTCCCATAGGAAAGATCGTTAGGAGGGAGTCCTGGTTTTTACGGTTTGAGTTCAGATAACATTGCGACTAGCCGTTTCAGAATTCACTCGATCCCTTTCGTTAATAGGTTATGCTGATGGGTTAACGGAATTCACCTATATCATGAAAAAACTGCTTTTCTCCACCTTTATCCTTTGTTTTTCGGCATCAGCGACTGAAAATAATGTTTCTGACTTACTTATCCAAATTGCTACAACGAGGGGCCATCTGTGCTACAGTGACCTAGGTGCAAGAGGAGATGGCAAAACCGACGATATGGAGGCCATTGTCGCTACCCATCAAATCGCCAATCAGTATGGACTTCCAGTCAAAGCGGATGAGGGTTACGTTTACTACATTGGAGGACGGAACCTCACAGCGTTCATTCGCACGGATACGGATTTCGGGGAGTCCGTGTTCCTTATCGACGATACTAGCGTCGATAATCGCGATTCCTATGTGTTCCTTGTAGAATCGCTCCTTCAGCCGTTCAAGCCGAATGGCATAACCCAACTGAGTAAGGGCCAACGGAGAGTCGACCTTACCCTACCCTATCCGTGTCTGGTTACGGTCACTAACACAAACATGAAACACTATATCAGGTATGGCCGGAACCAAAACGACGGATCTCCCCAAACTGATATTTTCATCTTAAATGAGAACGGTAGTGTTGATCTTGATACACCGATTGTTTGGGACTTCGACCAAATCACCGATATCGTTGTGCAACCGATGGACCAGGAAATCCTGACCCTCACGGGCGGACGATTCACGACCCTGGCTAACCGGGAGGAGCCGGTGTATGACTACTTCAAACGTGGATTCGGTGTAAGGCGCTCGAACGTGATCGTGGACGGACTGGAACACTACGTAGCAGGAGAAGGCGAACACGGAGCTCCGTACAGCGGATTTATCCACGTGAGCGATTGTGCCAACGTGACGATCAAGAACACCATCCTAACAGGGCACAAAATTTACGAGACGATCGGTGCGGCCAGGCTCCCGGTTTCCATGGGTTCCTATGACATTTCCCTAAGCCGGGCCCTCAACGTGTCATTCTTTAATTGCAGACAGAGCAACGACATAACTGACAACACGTACTGGGGCATCATGGGGTCCAACTATTGCAAGAACTTAGTCTTGGACAACTGTGTCTTTTCCCGGTTCGACGCCCACCGAGGTGTAACCAATGCGACGATCCAGAACTCGACCCTCGGCCACATGGGAATCAATGCCATAGGCAACGGCACCTTTCTAGTGGAAAAGACAACTGTACGAAGCCGGCGATTCGTTCATCTGCGCTCAGACTATGGCAGCACTTGGCAAGGGGAACTGGTCATTCGGGACAGTGTTTTCGTTCCTTCGTTCAGCAGTAGCGGTAACGTCGTGCTCATAAATGGATTCAATTCTGGCCAACATAATTTTGGATACACCTGTTACATGCCAGAGCGTATCCTTTTCGAAAACTTTCACATCGACGACTCAAACCATCCAACCGCTTATACAGGTCCTGCAATCTTCGCGGATTTCAATCCGAAAATGACAGATGATACATGCATAGAAAACTACCCATACGTGAAGACTGAGAAGGTCATGCTCAAAAACGTCACAACCGCGAGCGGAAAACCGCTCCGAATAAGCGACAACCCTTTCATGTTCCGCAACGTGACGATCGATTCCGAAAGCTGAACGTTAACCGCTCTTATTTCACGGCATGAAATTTACCTCGAAATTGCGGTGGTAATCCCTTTTCGGAACACGGAACCTTCGCATGCTCTTCTTCTTGACTTGCTGGTGCACGGCGTTCCCAAGGGCGTTCAAAGTGAGGAGAATCGTTCGTTAGCGATTAGCGGCTAATAGGAGACGCGATCATCGATCAAATCAAATGCCGTTTAACGCTCAAGGGCGGGGGTATAATTCGGCTATGACTGCCACTTTTATCAATGGCCAAGAGAGCCTGTTCGAAGTCCGGTACGACACGACGAACTGGAAAGCCCTAACCCACCAAGAGCAGATACGCGATATGGAGCTAGAAGGATTCGTGGTTATACCCGATATTTTGGATACATTTATAAGGGGCTAAACCAACTTCCGGCAAAAGCAGTTGACTACAGCCCGCATCAAAGGACGTTTCCCAATGTTCAGTAGACCAACTCGCCCCCGACCATCGAGACCCTCGCTCACCCGAAAATGATCGAATTTCTAAGCGAGCTTTTCGGCGACGTACCCGTCCTCACCTCCTGTAGCTAAACTTGTGCCCATCCTAGGCATCCTGGAATCGTGATCCATAACGACTCCCAGCCCTACAGCTCCAAAATCTTCGGCGTTAAAGCCAACCCCCTTTGATGGCTAGTGTCCTCTGTTATATCGACAATCTGACTCCGGAATGCGCACCCTTTAAGGTGATTCCGCGGTCCCACCTGTACCTACATAGCGACGGCAATCCCAAACCCGTCGTCTGAACAATCCGTAAGGACGCATGGTAACATGCTAGGCTGGATCAACTGTTGTGATCAATCAGAAGGCGTTTCAAGGCAATTACCACAAGCACAGCCACCGCTTTTACCGCATGCTGGCAATCGCCTACCGACCCGCTTATGCTGGGCCCGTTGGCGAGGTGGTAACGCGATCCAAAACGGGTGGCGAACCCCCCGACCATTTCTAGCCCTTCTTCTGCACTCTCAGTACTCGGGCTATCGATTCCGATGTTTCCAATCGCCCCGAACACATGTTCCCTGACGCTAGAGGTATTGCCTGTAGCTCGTGGATTGCAAGTTAAGGTAATGGGGATGCCCGATAGGAGACCTCGGTTTCTCGGTTGACGCCTCCGCGTCACAGACGGTATTTTTTGATTGTGTTACGTGCTTTACCGGCGGCTCTTTTACTACCTATGTTTCTTGTAGCTGATCCGCTATATGAAATCGATCTTAGCGTGGCCCGTGAAGGCTTCGATGGAAAGATGTGCTGGGTCCACGCGCGGGCTGGTGCGTTGCCGCCTGAACAGGGAACGGATCCCTTGGTTGTGATGACCCTGCAAAAACTGGATATTTCCGGGTCGGATATTTTTTATGGGCTCAATCAAATGCGGACAGTCGATGGGGGCTTGACCTGGACTGCTCCCGAGGAGCTCGAGTCATTTTCCCGCGTGCCCTTTACTTGGAGAGATGAAAGCGATCTGGAGATTACAGTCTGTGACTTCTGGCCGTGCTGGCATCCTCGATCAAAAACGTTGATCGGCATTGGCCACACAGTGGTTTATCAGGACAACCTGGTGAAATCGGTACGCCCTCGAGGAATTGCCTATGCAACCTATAATCCGAATCAGGGTAACTGGTCAGATTGGCGGACCGTGAAACTGCCAGATGAGTCCAGATTCGAAAACGCAGGGGCGGGATGTGCCCAGAGGTATGATTTTCCGAATGGAGATTTGCTCGTACCTTTTTATTTCAAAGAACCGGAGGGTAACCAGTATTCTACTACTGTGATGCGAGCCCACTTTGAGAATGGAGAGATTCGCTACCTCGAGCATGGATCCGAACTGACGGTACCAATAAAGCGTGGGCTTTACGAACCGTCGATTACGAAATTTGGCGACCGCTTCTTTCTCACCATGCGTAACGATGACCACGGCTATGTAGCGGTTAGTCACGATGGCCTCACGTTTAGCACACCGAAACGATGGAGGTTTGACGATGGAACCGACCTAGGAAACTACAATACCCAGCAGCATTGGGTTGTGCATAGTGAAGCGATCTTTCTCGCCTACACACGCCGCGGAGCCAACAACGATCATGTCACTCGACACCGTGCACCGCTTTTCATTGCCCAGATTGATCCTGATACGCTGCAGGTCATTAATTCGACAGAGCAGGTCCTAGTTCCCGACTACGGGGCTAGGCTAGGAAACTTTGGCGTGACAAAGATCAGTGAGTCCGAAACCTGGGTAACAGTGACAGAATGGATGCAGTCCAGTTCCAAAGAGGTGCGTACACGCGACCGGGTATATCGCGATTCCGTCCGCTTAAGAGATCGAGGAGCAAACAACCGCGTCTGGGTGGCGAAGATCAAATGGAATCAGCCCAATCGTTCAATTTTTATTGAGTAAACTGGAGCTCGGTGTTCTCGAGAGTGCTAGCGACTACAAATCGCGTTCTGGCAAAATCACTTCCTTCCATCTGGGGTGAGCCCGCTGATTGATTAGCCCAGTTAGTTTTCCAGCTCTAGGAATGGGCGGCTACCCTCCTAATTATATGGGCTGCAGATCAGCAAAACAGCTTTAATTTGTGATAATCGAGTCACATTCTTACTATTGTTCTTGGTACATCGTTCTACTTATTTCCCAAGTCGTCAACCCGTCGTACCCAACGAGAAAATCAGGAGCACGCACCACTGGTTTCGCGGTTTTTTCTGGCTTCCCACCGGGCTATTATATAAAAATCAAAACATGAAGGATGCCCTATTATTTTCTCTTTTGATCGCGTATACGTTCTCACTTTCCCTTCTTGGAAAACCCAATGTAGTCTTGCTGCTTTCAGATGACCTCGGGTATCAGGATATTGGATGCTATGAGGGGCCGGTTAAAACACCCGCCTTGGACCAGTTAGCTGCGGGAGGCACTCGGTTTTCGGACTTCTACTCTGGATGTGCGGTTTGTTCTCCCTCAAGAGCAGTTCTTTTAACTGGCCGCCATCATATTAGAGCCGGAGTCTACAGCTGGATATTCGACGAAACCCAGAATTCCCATCTCCTTGAGTCCGAAATCACTTTGGCAGAAATCCTGAAGGATGCCGGCTACGCAACGGCTCACATAGGCAAATGGCACTTGGGTCTACCAACCGCTGACCGAAAAAAACCGACTCCGAGCGACCATGGATTCGATTACTGGTTTGCGACGGCGAACAACGCTGCTCCTAGCCACCGCAATCCCAATAATTTCGTTCGCAACGGAGAATCCGTCGGAGAAATCGAGGGCTACTCGTGTCAGATTGTCGTAGACGAGGCCATCGACTGGCTAGATCAAAGCGATCGTGACATTCCCTTTTTCCTAAACGTCTGGTTCCACGAGCCCCATGCTCCAATCGCCGCTCCCGACGAAATCGTTTACCAGTATGGTGGTTTAGCAGACAAGGCAGCCATCTACTCCGGCACCATCGCCAATGAGGATCAGGCGATCGGCAGACTATTAGCAAAGCTGAGGGAGATCGATGATCCCAAGAACACCCTAATCGTCTACGGATCTGACAATGGAAGCTACCGAGATGATCGAACCGGGGGCCTCCGCGGAAGGAAAGGCATGAACTGGGAAGGCGGAATTCGAGTACCGGGAATATTCAGTTGGCCAGGAAAGATCGGAGCGAATCGCCTAGAAACCGCACCTGCGGGACTAGTGGATATATTGCCCACCGTATGCCGCCTACTAAATTTGGATACTCCTCACGGGGTCCATTTGGACGGAACTGATCTGTCCTTTTTACTCACCGGTGGCGGAAAGCGCTTCGAGCGCAAGCAACCGTTGTTTTGGCATCTCCAGAAAGCGAGACCGATTGTGGCTATACGGGATGGAGACTATTCACTCGTAGCTGAACCGGATTTCGAGCTATCGACACACAATATGTTTCAGGAGGCGTGGATTCCCTCGATCAAGTCGGGAACCTACAAGAACTACCAGTTATTTAATCTAAAAACCGATCCGACGCAGAAAACTGACATTGCTAGGCAGAATCCAGAACTGACAGATCGCCTAAAGAAGCAGTTACTGGAAATCAACGCCAGCATAATGGCCGATGGCCCCGACTGGAACTTGATGCCTTAAATACAGCCTCACCGAGGCATTAAAATTAACAGGAATAGATGGATGTACATTTACAGCGTTGCGGGTAGCGGTCTATTTCCAGTCAAGCACAATAAACTCGAAACTCGGGCTTTCCGCCGAAGACGTAAACTTGCGGCAATAGAGCAAGGACAGAGCAACTGAGGCTTTTCGCTTTCACCACCGATGCACTCGGTCCAAAATGGGGCTTTAACAAGAAAGGGATTACATCTTGCTCCTTAACATTGCTTTCGTGATACTCCCCAACGAAAACTCCAATGAGAATATATAAACTCCCACAAGCATCTGCCCTATTGTTAACAGCGTGCAGTCCTCAATCAGAAACGCCGGTAGGCGACCGACTCAGCGAAGCAATAAGCTCCGATGGCATGTACATAAGCTGGGAAGAGCATATCATTGACGACCCTGAAATTGCAGGGTTCGCTCTAAGTGGAAGCGACGGCCTGGTGATGGCAGATCTCGATGGGGATGGGTTTGAAGACGTCGTCTCCGTACATGAATCCGACTCTGAGTATGATTCTAGCGAATACGACCCAAACTATGTTCCTGATTCAGCGGGACATGTTCGAATCGCATTTGGTTCCGGTAATCCCAAATTGTGGACTAACATAACGCTAGCGGAAGGAGCCGATTCTCCTGCACCTGAGGATGCCGCAATTTCAGATCTCAATGGCGACGGGCATTTGGATGTCATCGTAGCTGCTGAGTTATCTCATTTAATCTATCTACAAAACCCAGGGGTCAATATACGAACGGAACCCTGGCCTCGACTCATCATCCCACAGACGCAAGGACGTGGATCTTACATCCGCGTGTTCTTTGGTGATTTTAATTTGGACGGAATTACAGATGTTTCCGCAGCGAACAAAGGTTCTCAACGTCCCGGCCCCAGTGACTTCGAGAGAAAGACCCCTATCCATCTGTTTCAGGCTAAAGGCGACCCTCTAGACGAGGAAAGCTGGCACGAAATTGAGCTCGGTCGCTATATTGTCCCTCAAAATGCAGAGCCGGTGGATCTCGACAACGATGGCGACCTCGACATCATTGTTGGATCGCGGGGGGAAGAGAGAATGGTCTTTTTCGAAAACGAAGAGCCAATGAGTCTGAAATTTAAAGAGCATTCGATCCATGTCGAGGGTATCTACATGGCGGGATTCAATCTGGAGTATGACGATCTCAATGGAGATGGCCGTCTCGACATTATTGGCGCTAGCGATGAATACGCAGGAGTCGTTTGGATAGAACAACCAGAGGACCTAAATGATGAATGGCTCGTCCACCGCATCGGAGATTTCGGACCCGATTGGATGATTGGATTCGGAATTGCTGATATCGACAATGACGGTGATACGGACGTGATTTCTGGGAGTTACAGCAGGGGCTCTCGTATGGGCGATGAAGACGTAGACCGGCTCGATGGATTAGGCCGTATCGGCTGGTTTGAAAACCCGGGAGATCCTAGCTCAGCTTGGATACGACACGATATCACCCGACGTAAACGAGGTATGTTTGACAAATTCATACCTCGTGATCTGGACAACGATGGGGATATCGACTTTTTGACAACACGCGGAAACAGCAATCCCTACGACGGAGTCATTTGGCTGGAGCAGATTCGCACGAGGAATCCTATGCCAAACTTCAAAGCGGCCCGGTCGGGAGAAAGTCCAGAAATGCCACTTCCTTAACGCCCTAGGGAACCCACGATATTAACCTTTCTTAACCTCAATGTTAACCTATAAAATCGATTCTTCCCTCTTTAATTAGCTCTCCGCATCACTCCTTTTTCAAGAACGAGACATCCACAAGTTGGTCAATAGTAGTATCACCATTTTGCCTAAATACTTTACTGGTATCGCTAGCGTCTACTCATTTTTCGTTTCGGTAGAGTGTTACAACCCTAGCACCATTATTCGTAATAAATATTCAATTATTTTTCATAGGATATTCAATTCACTTTTCCCACATAGATCCGTTCCAATATTATGAAAATATACGGCTTCTTCTTTTTCGCTTTAGACCTATTGTCCATTTTTCGACGTTGCCAAGCAACCGGTTCTTTGCCAAATATTCTCTTCATCGTTTGTGATGATCTGAATACACATGTTTCGGCGTCCAACCACCCCTATATTTCGGTGCCTGCCTTTGACGTATTAGCTGATAATGACATGGCCTTTGAACGAGCATTCAACAACGCTCAAAATCATGTGCTGACACCTCGCCAGAATGACAACAAAGGCAAAGGCCGCAGCCCGATAGACCTCAATAAAGAGCGTTCTACCCCTTAAACAAAAAAAGGGGCCTCAAAGCCACCCATTCATTCCCTCTGCTCAAACCATATCCTGCCTGTTAGGCAAAAAAGTAGAGGGTTCTAAACTTTTATGGCCCGTTAGAAATTTACACGATCGAGGGTGGAATTGGTTAGGACGTATCGTGTACTGGCTGAGGCGGGAGCGTTGTTTCAGCCCTAACAATCCCTCTTGACCCGTCGTGTGATACAAAGAATTTAGTAGATTAATATTCTGTGTCGAGATTACCCCAATTTGACCGCCTCACCTTGGCTCTCAATTTCTGCTTGTCCAGTTCGATCTCATCGTTGATCGGTTAGTCCTGGATTTTCGCTGGGATGAACTCGTTCTCTCCGGCCCAATATTATCCCCTTACCGATTTGGTTGAGTTCGCTCAGTTCAGACAATCTTTGAAGCAGTCGAAGATCCCCTCCCAAAAACGCTGGGTAAACTCCGCAGAGCGATTCGTTAGCTAGATTCTCTACTGCCATCAAACGTTGCAGCAGCACTAGTATCACTTCCTCGCGATTCCATTGATTGCAAACACTTCCTTCAGCACCAATAAAATCCACCAGCACATCCTCATGAGTTAGGGTTTTACCGAGTTCTGCAGCCGGAATAGACCCTCTCACCGTCATAACGGACCCTTCGAGCGCTGCGGCTCAAACACCTTTCTGAGATTGATATCGCCCCCACAGTGCACAATCTTTTTTAAAGACTTCTCATGTTTATTTGTTGTATGTGTTACAGACGCTCAATCAACTCGCAACCACGCAACAGGTCACGGTGGCTAAAAGGTTCATTTTAAGCAGCACACATTAATAAAAATTGCTCATCAACGTGTCTGATAAAGTTGTCAGGCGGAGAATCCTGCTCTATCTACGCATTGAAACATGATACCTTTTGAACGCATATTTCGACTTTCAGCCTTCCTAGGCCTTCTCGTTTTCCTTCCTACCAAAGGGGAAACCGTCGACTTCGCTGGAGACGTTCTTCCTATTCTGGCCGGCAAATGTTTCGATTGCCATGGACCGGACGAGGCCGCCCGCGAGGCTGGCCTGCGGTTGGACACACCAGAGGGTGCCTATGCGGACTTGGAGGGACTCGTCGCTGTTGTGCCGGGGAATCCCGATTCGAGCGAGCTGATTTACTTGATCAATTCCGAACATTCGGAAGAGCGAATGCCTCCACCAGAAAGCAAAAAGGAGCTCAGTGCGGAAGAGAAGAACATCCTATTTCAGTGGATCAAAGAGGGAGGGAAATACGATAAGCATTGGGCCTTTGAAATTCCCAAGAAAGTCCACGTTTCGAAAACGACCCATCCCATTGACGCGTTTGTTCAAGAGCGTCTTAAAGCTGAAAGAATCGAGCCTTCTCCTGTGGCTGATCCTGCCAGCATACTAAGGCGACTTTTCTTGGACTTGATCGGTCTCCCTCCGAGCCCGGTCGAGATAGACAACTTCCTTTCAGCCTACGAAAAGAGCCCTACGAAAAGCATTGAAATTCTGGTCAACGACCTGATGGAGCGTCCCGCCTTCGGCGAAAAATGGGCCAGGCACTGGCTCGACCTCGCTCGCTATGCCGATACGAACGGTTTCGAAAAGGACAAAATGCGCGACCAATGGATCTATCGGGAATGGGTTATCAACGCCTTGAACGATGACATGCCCTACGACCAGTTCTTAACCGAACAGCTTGCTGGGGATCTTCTGCCCAGCGCGATGCAGGACCAAATCATCGCATCCGGATTTATGCGAAATGGAATGATCAATGAGGAGGGAGCCATCATACCCGAAGAATTTCGGATCAAAGGAATCTTTGACCGGGTTGATTGCTTTGGGAAAGCCACGTTGGGACTGACTCTACAGTGTGCCCAATGCCATTCTCACAAGTATGATCCAATCTCCCACGAAGAATATTTTGGCTTGTTCTCATTTTTCAATGACACGCACGAAGCCCAATCCTGGGTCTACTCCGATGCCCAGCTGCAGGAGATCGGAGATATCAAACACAAAGTATCTGAACTCGAGGACCAAATTAAGCATAAAATTCCGGATTGGCAAAACAGGCTCGCTCATTGGGTATCCGAAAATCAAGCTAATAACTCGAAATGGAAGATCTGGGACACCACCCTTCAAGAATGGGAAGGCGGTCTAAACCACCCCGAGGAACTCCACGATCATAGTATCCTCATACAGGGCCACCCCACGGTGACCGGCGTTACCTTGATCGAAGGTAAATCGAGTCTCCCCATGATTACTGGCATGCGCCTTGAGGCTCTCACACATGGCGACCTCCCTTTTCGCGGACCCGGACGCAGCTACTGGGGCACGTTTGCGATTAGTGAATGGGAAGTCTATCGCAAATGGCTAGGTGAGGAAGAGTGGACAAGAGTCGATTTACAAGAAGCCTGGGCGGATTTCAATCCACCGGTCAGTGGTCTAAAAGACTACTTTCACCATGAAACGAAGGACCCCGACAGGGAACGCCTTGTCGGTCCCGCAGAGTTCCTTGTCGATGGGGACGATAAAACGGCCTGGAGCCCAGACCGCGGCCCGATCGTTCGACACACAGAGTCTGTTGTGAGCATCCAGTTTAAGGAGCCTCTCGCCATGCCAGAGGGAAGTGAGATTCGAGTGCGACTGATTCAGAATCACGGAGGTAGCTCGAATGGCCGTGACAACCAGCAGCTTGGTAGATTGCGCTTCTCGTTAACCGATTCCACCAATCTGGAAGTTCCCTCCCACGACCACGCAGTTACGTTGGCCCTGCAAAAGCCTGAAAAGGACCGAAGCGGGGAAGACTCGGATACCCTATTCCGAGCCTGGAGTAAAAACGCTAAGGAACTTCGTGAAATCAACGAGCGAATCGTGCTGCTGGAATCAAAGTACCCCGAAGCAAAAACCAGTGTTCTCCATACCATGGATACAGAATCCGATTTCAAGCGAATCACCCGCCTCCTCGAAAAGGGTGAATGGAACAAACCTACCTTCGAAGTTGAGCGCCAGGTCCCGGCTATCCTAAATCAACTTGACGTAAAAAATCCGACACGCCTGGATCTCGCTCGCTGGGTTACGAGCGAAGACGCCCCTCTTACAGCTCGCGTCCACGTAAACCGGATCTGGCAGACCTTATTTGGAGAGGGGCTAGTTACAACCCCTGAGGATTTTGGAACCCGGGCTCCGATTCCAGAATACCAGAACATCCTTGACTGGCTCGCTGTTGACTTTCTTGAGACCGGTTGGAGCCAAAAACGACTGATCAAGAGTATCGTATCAAGCAAAACCTATCAACAGAGCTCTCGCAATCGTCCTGATCTGCAGGAGAAAGACCCCAGAAACCGGCTACTCGCTCGCGGTCCACGGTTTCGAGCCGATGCCGAGGTGATACGCGACATTGCTCTCTACACTTCAGGGTTAATGAACCCAAAAATCGGGGGCCCCAGCATTTTCCCTCCTATACCCGAAACAGTCATTAACGATAACTATTTCATTCCAGAGTATTGGAAAGAAACGACTGATGAGAACCGCTATCGTCGATCTCTATATATCTTCCGGAAACGGGCGATGCCAGATCCAACGTTAGCATCCTTCGACGCCCCGAATGCAGATATATCTTGCGTTAGGAGAGTCCGAACCAACTCCCCTCTTTCCGCCCTCACCTCACTCAATGAGCCTATATTCGTCGAGTCCGCGAAGGCACTTGCTCTCAGGATTCTTAGAGAGGGAGGGAACGACGAAAAATCCCGGATCAATTATGGATACCTGCTAACTACGGGTCGCCCCGCAAAGGAACTCGAAATCCGAGAAATCAATCGCCTGATCGACGAGCAAAGCGAACGCCTGTCGGATGGGTGGCTAGACATTCAGGAAATCGCATTCATCGATACGGAAAATCCGCCCCAATTGCCAAACGGTATTTCGCCACGAGAATTGGCCTCCTGGGCGATTGCCTCTCGAGTCCTACTGAATCTGGATGAAACTCTAACCAAGAACTAGACATCATGGAAAATGAAATACGCAAGGAATTGGGGACGCTTCAGTCCCGCCGCTGGTTTCTCCGCAATTGCGGAGTGGGCATGGCGGGTATCGCTCTGAATTCACTATTTTCAAACAAAACCATTGGGGCGAACACCCAAAACCCACTTTCACCACGACTGCCGCACTTTGCTCCCACTGCCAAGCGCGTCATCTACATTTTCCAAGCCGGAGCTCCGAGCCATATCGATCTTTTTGACCACAAGCCGGAATTGGTCAAACGGAACGGCGAGCTTCCTCCGGCCGAGCTCCTTAAGAATTATCGAGCCGCCTTCATACGCCCCAATTCAGCACTTCTCGGAACTAAATACGATTTTTCTCGCCATGGAGCAAGCGGCATAGAGGTCAGTAATCTCCTACCGCACATCAGCAAGCATGTGGATGACCTATGTTTTGTCCGCTCCATGCAAACCGATGCAGTCAATCACGCACCTGCTCAGATAATGCTTAGTACAGGACACTCTGAATTCGGCCGCCCATGTCTCGGGTCCTGGACCCTGTACGGACTAGGCAGCGAAAGCGAGGACTTGCCCGGCTATGTCGTCTTAAATAGCGCCAAAGGTACTAGTGGAGGTGCAAGCAACTATGGGTGTGGATTTCTCCCTTCAGTTTACGGAGGTGTTCCTTTCCGTAACAAGGGCGATCCTATACTTTACTTGTCCAACCCAAAAGGATACGACAAAGAAGCCCAACGGGCGGCTCTCGACACGCTAAAACGTCTCAATCAACAAACCTTGGATGACATGGCTGATCCTGAAACAGCTGCCCGTATCCAAGCATATGAGACAGCGTATCGATTGCAATCAAGTGCTCCCGAACTAATGGATCTTTCTCAGGAATCTCAAGCGACTCTCGATGCTTACAATATAAAGGATGTAAAAGAGACCAGCTTCGCCCGAAATTGCCTTCTGGGACGTCGACTGCTAGAGCGAGACGTTCGCTTTGTACAACTGTTCCATGAAGCCTGGGATCAGCACAGTAATCTAGACAAGAATTTGAGGAAAAACTGTTTGGACACGGATCAGCCATTTGCGGCACTCATTCAGGACCTCAAGGATCGAGGTATGCTGAAGGATACGCTCGTCGTCTGGGGAGGTGAATTCGGACGTACGCCGATGGCTCAAGGTACGGACGATGGACGCGACCATCACAACCGTGCTTTTACCATAATTCTAGCCGGTGGAGGAATCAAAGCGGGTATCGTACACGGTGGCACTGACGACTTCGGGTTCAACGTTGTCGAAAATCCCGTGCACGTACACGATCTAAATGCGACCTTGCTGCACACTCTCGGATTTGACCACGAGCGCCTCACGTACCGATTCCAAGGACGCGATTTTCGACTAACGGATGTCCACGGAAACGTGGTTAAGGAAATATTGGCCTAAAAACCACTACCGCTTTGCTAAGCATGACTATCTATTGCTAATAGAAGCGTGCCTCCATCCCCACGCCATCCGTCTTGTTCACATGAACCAAAAATTCAAGACCAGTGGCCGTCAAGAGCTACCCACGGTCATTATGGGAAATGTAGTAGAAAAGCTCATTGCCGGGTAGCAAGGGATTCAATTGAGCCGCTCGAGCGCATAGGCAACCACTTCGATTCGCTTCGAAAAAAGGATTGAGGGGTGCTGGGGTCCAATTTCAAAATCCGCGAGCATTGAATTTATTTCGATGTCGAGCGAAGCTTTTTGAAGGGGCCAGAGCCGATGTTGAACTTCCGTCCGATAAAGTTTACCGTATTTACTTTTACAATACAGGCAATAACGTTCCGTTGCCCAATTTTCGAAAGAACTGGGTCCTCGTATGTATCCCTGAAGGGGTTTGTACCGAGCGCGGAAAACGTCATTATCTACCTCTTGTTCGTATTGGATTTCTCCTTCGTGGTCCCCGATTGAGACCTGACCGTGCCGATAGGGCAAATGGAAAAAGGTTCGAGCTGCCCAAGCCGGAAAGCGTCGTGGGACATCCAGGCTAAAGAACCAGACGCCGGGCTTGCCCTGGTATGTAACATAGGTCCGAACATTGATTTCGGGAAAGTCGCTAAGGAAAGAGACTTTTGGGCAATTCCGAAACGTGACCCCTTTCATGTCGAAAGGTACGATAGCGATATAGGCTTTCCCATCATGAAGATCGATTTCGAGCTCATCCGGGATACGAGCTCTCAAATCGCTGATTTCTATTTCCCAGTGGACAAATAGCAAATTTAGCCATGTCTGAGTGAGCAGCCATTTCTTGTTAGGCAGAGGCCAGGGTCGATGCTCGGTTTGGGAAAAGGCGGGATGGTTGAAAGTAATATCCATATCGTTGATTTTAACGTTCGCCGAGTCTTATTACCTCCTTGCAAACAGCTTCGCCCACCATGCGACCAGAAGCCATGGCTCCTTGGACAGAACTCGAATAACGATAGTCGCCGCAAATCCAGTGGCCCTCTGGTGATCTAAGCTCAGCTTTGCCATACGCGTTGTCGCTGGGTAGTTGACGAGGCAGTGCGTGAGGAATCGAGTAATCGGCAAGAAAGCGAAAATCCTTAGACACGTTTCCAAACCAGGAATACAGCTCAGGAGCGAGTTCATCTTTGGAAACCGGTTTTGAGGTGGAAACGCAAATGAGGGATTCGCCATCAGATGCATAGCCTCGATTGACATCGGTGGGAACGGCGATGTTTGTTATGTCGCCCTTTCCAGAACCGTTGAGTGCGATAACTGGCTCTGGTAATGGGCTATTCCGAGCAGCGTAGTAGTGGCAGTACGTTCCGTTCCAATCGCGGTCCAATGATTCAATTTTGGCGAGTTTATTAGCGGAGTTCATATCCGTAGCGAGAACGATGTGCTGAGCGGTAAAACGTGAGCCCTCCTCTGTAGTGATATTGTTGGGAGCTAATTTCACGACTCGTTGTTTGGTGCGAACGGTGTTTGGGTTAAGCCTTTTACTCAACTGCAGGGGGATGCTAGAAATACCGTCCTGAGGCAGTGCAGCATACCCCTGACCAAACATTTTGAATACGAATTCAAACATTTTGCTGCCGGTAGACAGGTCGTTCTCCAGGAATATCCCGCCATAAAAGGGCCTAAAAAAGGTTTCAATAAAGGGCGTAGAGAATCCGATTTCCTTCAATTTCTCCAAGGTTGATTTTTCTTCGCCCTCGTATATCGTGCTCACTGCTTTCCTTCGCAGTTTCTCTCGGAGTCCTCCTACCCGCAACTTATCTTGGAACGAGCCGACTGGACTTAAGGCGGCGGTTAGAAGCTGCCTAGGGCGGCGCCACGGATCGATCAGTTTTTCCATTCGCGATCCCGTCCACACAAGCGCCCCCGGTTCGAATGCCCCTAACTTAAGGGTGTCGTAGTCCAGAACCGAACTACATTCATCGTAGGCGGTGAGGAGCACCTGAAAGCCACGATCCAATCGGAAGCCATCGTACAAATCAGTTTTCATGCGTCCACCTACTCGGTCGCTCGCGTCTAAGACGATTGTTTGAATTCCCTTGCTTTGAAGTTCGATGGCACAACGAAGCCCTGCAATTCCTGCACCGATGACGACAACCTCTGCAACATCCTCCACGCCGCATTATTGCACCGATGAGCGTGCATATATCAACTCGATTCGTATTGGGAAGTGGCTCGATCAATCTATTCGGACAAGGATTGGATCGGTATTATTGGACACTGGAAAATTTGTGAACGAGCTCTATCCAAAGAACATCAATGACGTGCGGTATCCAGACATAGAGCTAGTTTCTTATGAATCGATTGCTGCGACCCTTCTTCACGACTCGAATATGCGATTTCTAGATTTAAGAAAATTGACGCCAAGTGTTCATGCCATTCTGATTATAAAGTACCCACACAATGATGATGTCATCACGGTCCAGACTGATCTTATCAATACACTTTTGCTTTAAATAGATTCCAAAAGCTGGTGTGACTTCTCCAGCCTGAGGCGGCTCAGGGTTGCCTGACTGCGGCTTGCCCCAACAGGACGGCTTCGATGGTAATGGAATCAGATGCTCATTAAAAATATTGTATCCACTAGCCTTGGGATTTTTAGAGATCTTATGGGCGTTTTGGTGGCGTTAATGCTCGGAGTGATTACCTTTCAACGTTTTAAGATTTTTGCCTGAAAGCTGAAGGTCGAGAGTATTGAGTTATCTCCGACGGATAAGGTTCCAAAACGAGGCCGGGAAGGGTTGAGTCTGACGGGTTCTGACTGAAGTCAGAGAAGAGCTCTCAGACGTTGACCTGGATCGAATATTAGGATTATTTAGGGTTTTGAAACTGTGAAATCACTCCATTACTCTCTTTTTCTGTTAGCGGTAGCCTATGCTACCTCAAGTTTATGGGCAGAGACTATTCGTCCGAATATTCTCTATCTTTATGTAGACGACATGGGCTGGGGGGCTCTGGGTCCCAATGGGCAGTTCGAACGAAAAGCAAAAGGGCTTCCCCATCTAGTTACACCTACTCTCGACAAGCTGGCCGCTGAGGGGGTCAATTTTTCTAGATCCTACGGGTGTACCGTTTGCTCGCCCGCTCGCTCATCGCAGCAAACAGGCTTTCATCAAGGCCACACCTTCGCTGATCGTAATGACCCGGACAATGCGAAAAAAGCGATTCGTGCGGATGATATCACCATGGGGGACGTCTTATTCCGAGCTGGCTATGTGACCGGTTATTGGGGAAAATGGGGCTATGGAGGGACTCCCAACAAAGATGCGTACCCTGAAATCCTTAATGTCCAGACCTTGCCAACTTCGCACGGTTACCAGCACGTGTTGGCGGAGCTTCACCATGTTAGGGCCCATACCTTCTTTCAGCCAAACCTGTGGAAGGCACCCGCGTTGCCTGGGTCAATTGGTGGTCTGGAACTCGTGCCTAACTCGATAACGCGGTATGCGAACAATCGGGGATATCCAAATACCCCAGCTTTACAAAACAACCCACATTATCCGGATATCGCCTATTGCGATGATGTTTATGCCTTTGCTGCTCTTGATTTTGTACGTATTCAAGCACAGAACTACAATGCTACAGGACAACCCTTTTTCGGCCTTTTTGCAAGTCAAGTTCCGCATGCCCCATTCAGGGAGGTAGAACAACTTCCTGAGTGGGACCGCGCCTACCGGGAGTTTCCCTGGTTCGATTCGCTCAGCGATCAGGCGAAGCAGTGGGCGGCGATGATTACACGTATCGACGGCCATTTTGGGAATATTCTGGAAGCACTCAAGGATCCGAATGGAGATGGAGATCGCTCCGATTCTGTTTTGGAAAAGACTCTTATTGTTTTTCAATCGGACAACGGTGGACCGGGAGATAACAGTATAACTGAGTTCAAGTCTAATGCCTATCTCAGCGGCCAGAAGGGAAAAATTCAAGAAGGTGGTATCCGAATTCCCACTCTCATGCGATTACCCAAAGCATATAGCTCTAGTTCGAAGCTGAAATCGGGTACCAGCGTTGATAGAGTGCTGGATGTAACCGACCTGTTACCGACCTTCAGCGAACTGGCGGGTGTGGATGTGCCTGTGGGATTAGACGGTGTGTCGATCGCACCCACTTTGACAGGAAATGGGTATCAGCGAGAACGCGAGTTTGTTATCCACGAAGCAGGAAATGGGCAGTCAATTATTCGGGGTGATTATAAGCTGATTCGTGCTAAATCAGGTTTGTCCTTGTTCAATCTAAGCCAAGATCCCAGCGAAGCGAAAGATATCGCGTCGAATCACTCAGCGATGGTGGAAGAAATGAACGCCATCTTGTTGAAAGAGCGGGTAGCGGAAGCGAAGGGATTTGCCAATACTTACCATCGATGGATGGGCGATGATCAGGCCGACGCCAGCGTCGCAGCAAATTGGTCGGATTATAATTACGAGAATGCTGGATTAGTCTACATGTCGGAGGTTGGCGGGCCGCAGGCCTCCTGGACTGCGACCGTGGATGCTGGAGGTGACGCCGTGGTTGCGTCCGACCTAGAGTTTTTGAGTCTCGAAATAAAGGGAGCGAATCAGGTTCAGGAAGTGTTTGTTGAAAAGGGCGTTACCTTAACGGGGCGAAACGAGATACAATTGTCCACAAATGGAGTGCTTTATTTTGATGATGCTACAATTGCTTCCAATCGCTGGCTAGACATACAAACTGGGGCGTTGCTCTCAGGCAGTGGAACCGTAGCGGCTACTCTGCATAACAATGGTTTCGTGCACAACATTGTACCTGGTATTGTCGTAAAGTCAGATTATATTTCCTTCCCAGAATCTATTCTTCTAATTGAGTTTAAGGAAGACAAGAACAGTTTCTTCATCGTGGAGGGTAAAGCGGTCATTTCAGGTGGACTGAAAGTACGTATCGCAGATGAGACAAGTATCGTCTCAGGAAAAAAGTATACCATACTAAAATCGAAGTCTCTTTCGGGTTCCTTTACCAACGAAAAATCGGAGGTAGAAACTGCGAGTGGACTGAAGTTTAGAATTGGATATACTGAGAACACAGTAACCCTAACGGTATTGTAAATTCGCTTGTGTGGGGTGGAGCTCTAAGTCCCGCTTGGGCCCTTGTAGAACAGTCAGCCAGTGGATCGTCACTTATTTTTGAAGACGCGAGTAGCGAAAATTTCGTTTGTAGGAAAATCGACTTGAGCTTTTGTTTAGAATTTCGGGCGTCGTAGGTAGGTGTCGACGGTCCCAAAGAATACTGCCTTCTCCCTATTAATCCCGAAATATATACAAATTTGTAGGAGCGGTTTCACACCGAAGTGCTCATATTGCTGATCGTCGTGCAAATCCGCTCCCACGACGGTAACATAACGAACGTGGACCTTACAGAACTTGGGTTAACCTAATACATTGCTCGCCATAAACGCCAGGATAAAATTGAGGTATCCCGCTAACACACTCGTTGCCAGTATTGACCTCAATGATTTGATAGAGCACAATCAGGCTGTTGTTCGCGAAGAGTCCGGGCCGGCTCATCAAAGTGTTCTTTTTTCTCTGGCTCGTCTGTTTCGTTTGCTCCTTTTCGCTTCCTTTCTTACTGGACGCTCGCGGAGATCGCTTCAATAGCGAGCTCAATCGGTTAGGACTGCTTTTGGGGTGGCAGCTCGGGGCAACGGTATTCGCTCTTCTAAGAGTTATTGGTGACATACGAAAGCGTATGGGACTCACGGTGCCACCTCGTCCAGCCGAGGACCCTCCATCGTTCAAACTACCCTTATCGCTACTCTAATCAGGATTACCATTAATTCGAGTTACCATCACATCCTAGCCCGAAACGGGTTACTTGCGGCCTAAGGTAACCACATTTCATGCCGCCGCCGTAATATTCGACGCCACAAGCACCAACAAAACCGTCACCCAGACCAAAGTTTAGTCGGGAATCTGCCATCGAGGTTTCGAATTTATCCGTTTATCAATTTCCAATTCGTGGATACATTTTTCAGTAGAAAAAAGCAATGAATCCAATTAGGCTTTGCGTTCCTCTCCACAAAAATTCAAAGCCGCTCCGAAGGGATTCAGGTCGCCCAAAAGGTCAATGGCAGGCTAAACTACAATACTACCGAATTAACCCATCCTGGCGAATTTGTGAATAGGCGGATAATTATATCCATAGAAAAATTCAAGGACCATATCTTAAAAGCGTTCGAGTAATTTCGAGCCAAGTTTTCTGGGCAGCAACCGCCGGTTAAATAGGCTTAGAAAAAAGAGCACTTTGACCATTGGATAGTCAATCCGAAGCCTGAGAATACCTTTCCCCTCCTAGCTGAACTACTTTCTTACGTTCGAGCTCGAACAGACATTTGGCACAGGCCTTCACATCTAACAAGGCATCATGAGCTCCTTCAAAATCAAAGTCAAATAGCTTCAGATGCAATTCGGATAGAGTAGGCCATTTGTATCCATATTTTCCCGGTATTTTACAAAAGTCTGTCGAAATATCCTTTGTGCAAATTCGCTCGGGCTTCTGCTTCGAATGAATTTTGGCCCGGACACACTCCGCTCCAAGCACCGGGTGGTCATAACTCATATTGTGTGCGATCAAATATTGTGTCTGTTCTACTTTATTCAAAAAGCCCGATAGGGCATCCTTTATCGGAATCCCATCGGACTCTGACTGGCTTTGACTGAATCCATTCTCGATCCAGAATCTTTCCGTTGGAATTACCCAACCATCCGGCTTGATTAAATCCACTCTGCTTTCAATCAGTTTCCGGTTCGAACCATAAAACGCCCATGCGAGCTGTATCACACGGGGCCAGTTATCGACATCGCTAATTCGAGCGTCATATCGTTTCGGCAATCCGGTCGTTTCTGTATCAAATACAAGGAACATACACCTGAAAGTCTAATTGAGGATGTGTAACGAATGAGGGTAGCACAGAACAAACCAGGCCCTTAACCTATGATTCACTCTGCTGCTTCGATTCGAGCGATTCCTGTCCACCGTTTGAAGTACCCCTACGAAAAAGTTTTTTAAAGATACGTTTTGGCATACTCTTACCCGCAAACTCATTCGCGATTTCGTCAGCCGCGTTTGCTTTTGCAGTTTCCCATGCCGCCGGAAAGCCTGGCGCATTCATTACCATGCTTTTTTCCGCTCTCAACAGGATCTCTAGCTCTTTCTCGATTTTCGCGTTAGGCTTTTCCGACAAGATAGAAACCTCGACCCGCAAGTTCTCGTTTTCTTTCTCTAGTTTCTGCCTCTCCAATTTCAACCGCTGCATGAGCTCTGCCTCCACCTCCATTTTGTCGCTCAGCATTCGCTTATACCGGCTCAGCTCTCGACTAGAGACGCCTAAACGAAAGAGAGTATAGACGAAGAAACCTAATCCAATAGCCAATCCCCACGCAAATGGTGACTTTAAGATATTAATTACAAATTCCATGATGGATGACACTTATCGCCCGAATTCGAATAAGTCGAGTAATGGCAGCCCAAAAACGTAATTTATAGATTGTCATCCCAGGCAAACCCCAGGCCAAATATATGGGATCCTCTTATTTACCACAAATCCTAATCTAATCCACCGTGCAGAAAACAAACGTTCGATGCCGCAATCGCAGACTTGCACCATTGTGTATTTCCACTTTGCCTAGATCTCAATTTTGCCATTAAATAATCGGTACCGTCACCCTCCAACATGACCGCTGATATCGCCATCGTCCTTTCAATACTCGTCATCTCGCTCGTTCTCTTCGTAACCGAGAAAGTTAGAATGGATGTGACAGCGCTTCTCGTGTTGGCCGCATTAGCATTAACGGGGGTACTCGACACCTCCGAAGCCGTATCCGGGTTTAGCAACCCAGCTGTTGTCACTGTTTGGGCAATGTTCATACTTAGCGAGGGGTTGGCCAATACCGGAGTGGCTAACATTATAGGACGCTATGTCTTGCGTTTCACCGGAAAGACCGAATCTCGCATGATATTTGTCATCATGCTCACCTCGGGCTTACTTTCAGCGGTGATGAACAACATTGGAGTCGCGGCTCTAATGCTTCCGGTGGTTTTGAAGGTATCGCGGGAAACCGACACTAGCCCATCCAAGCTGCTCATGCCGCTAGCTTATGGGTCACTTTTAGGAGGGCTAACCACTCTAATTGGTACCCCACCCAACCTCCTTATAAGCGACGCCCTCCGTCAGAACAATCTCGAACCCTTCGGCTTGTTCGACTTCACTCCTATCGGTGCCTCGGTAATGATCGGCGGAATCGTCTTCGTCGCTTTATCTTCCCGCTTCATTCTGCCTGACTATGGCAAGTCACGTTCCTCTACCGATCAACAAAGAGTCGAGTCCTTGTTTAGCCAATACGAACTTGGCGAACGCACCTTCTTCCTAAAGGTTGGCCCCAATTCCGTATTGTCCGGTAAGAGCCTAATCGAAAGTCAACTCGGAAAAGCACTCGGTTTTCGAGTAATCGCTCTCCAACGGAATGGTGAAACCATTTTCACACCCGACCCTGATTCCCGACTTCAAAGTGGCGATCGCCTCTTGACCCAAGGACAAGCGGAACGATTAGCCGAGTTGCAAGGCTGGCAAAAGCTCGTCCCGAATGACGCATCTTCCAGCAACTCCACACTGCTTTCTCCAGAAATCTCAGTCACCGAGCTCACGATTGCTCCTGATTCTTTTCTCGTCGGCAACTCAGTCCAAGGAACCAATTTCCGCAACCGATTTGATGCCAGCATAATTCTGATTCGACACCAGGGAGAATTTAAAAACCGGAAGTTAGCACAAGAAGTACTGTACGCAGGCGATAAATTACTGGTTCAATGCAAGTCTTCTAATGTCGAACAGCTAAAGGAAGATCCAAACTTTTCCCATTTCAAGCTCGCTACGAAGGAGAAGATCAATCGCTACACGAGCACCACGGAGCGACTTTTTGAGATATCCATTCCGGCCGACTCCTGGTTAGTGGGTAAGGCCATCAAGGATAGTCAGCTCCGTATTGGATTTGATCTACATGTAATTAAAATTCAAAGACAAGGGGAAACGGTATTGCTTCCTAGAGCAGAGGAGATTCTTCATGCCGGCGATCGACTTACACTTCATGGACGCCGAGACGACCTCCATTTAATCCGCAGCTTGCAGGAACTCGAGATCCAATTTCCCGACAAGGCAGAGAAAGGAATCCTAGAGTCCGAAGAAGTGGGTTTGGCCGAGGCCACGCTATCTCCCAAATCGAAAATCGTCGGCCACTCTTTGGCGGGCATACAGTTCAGTGAAAAGTACGGTCTGCAAATTCTCGGTATTCAAAAAGCCGATAGCTCATACAGGGCTCACCTAGGAAACAAGCAGCTGCAATTTGGTGACAGTTTTCTCCTCATGGGACCTAAAGAGAAACTGAGCTTACTGGAAAAGGATCCGGATTTCATTTTCCTATCTCAGGTTGACAATAAGACTTTCCAGACAAGCAAATCCGTTCTGGCGAGTTGCATCATGATAGCGGTGCTGATACCCGTTTTCTTCGGCTGGTACTCCATCGCGATAACTGCGGTCACAGGGGCCGCTTTGATGGTTCTATGTGGATGCCTAAAAATGGAAGAAGCCTATCGGGCAATTGAGTGGAAGTCGGTCTTTCTGATAGCCGGCATGCTGCCACTAGGAACTGCCATTGAGAAAACAGGAGCCGCTGAACTTCTCGCAACAGCAATTATGTCAACCGTGGGAGATCATGGTCCTTGGATAGTCATTGGTAGCCTCTACGTCGTTACTGCCCTAGCGACCACAATCATTCCTACGTCTGCCTTGGTTGTACTTATGTCCCCCATCGTCCTAAAGTCTTGCACCGACCTCGGTATCTCTCCGCAATCAGGGATGATGGCCATCGCTTTGGCTGCTTCCGCCAGTTTCACTAGCCCCATCTCCCATCCTGCCAATATTCTTGTTATGGGACCGGGCGGGTACAGGTTCGTCGACTACATTAAAGTTGGGGCTCCCCTAGCCCTCGTTGTATTCATAATATCCATGATTGCACTCCCCATTTTCTGGCCTCTTTAGCCAACAAGAAAACCCAAAGACGGAGCAAAACAGCCAGCGTTGTGAACTATCCTTGACAGGTTTTACAAGCAAATTTTGATTTCGGTAAATGACTTCCTCCTGAAAAGAAATCGGTATCTCTTTTTCCACTTCACGAAAATAGAATAGTTTCTTTCGTGGAGCGTAGGCAGTATCGAAGGCCACTGGACAACGATCCTCGTCAAGTACCTTACCCGAAAGTATGCGCTCTTGCCATGTGTATTTATGGATACGGGAAACCTCTCAACTAGGAATTCCAATATCGATGGAAAAGGCTCATCAACCACCGGCATAGTGACTGTAGCTGGGAAATTAGAAATTGGCATCAGTCAAACGTGAAGTTCTCTGCAATCACATTTTCATAGCCGCCCGATCGGATAAGTGAGATAATCCGCTCATCTCCGACTAACTCAAGAAGGCTCCAAGGAATACACCCGAAGTCTTGGAGCTCAACACCGCACTCTTTTTCATGTCTACGCATTTGACTTACGGCCTGGAAGTCGAGACCGGTTGTTTCAAAAAAACCGAAAAAAGGCTAATGAACGCCCCCTCAAATCCCAAATGCTATTTCCGAGGAAGAAAACGCGGTTACCACTTTGGTCGTAACAGAAAATTGATGCGATCGATAATACGGTCCAAATAATGAAAACGGCTGCTAGATTTTTCTTTTCCACTCCTCTAATCTAATTGAATGTTTGCGACTTGTATCACAAACCGCAAGCCTTCCATAAGCGAAGCTATTAACTAGTCAGAAAGACACTCAAAACCTTAAATATGACGAATACAGAAAAACCCGCTATCGGATTTATTGGCCTCGGCCTTATGGGCTCGGCCATGGTTGCACGACTTCAATCTCTCGGATATCCGATGACCGTAATCGCCCACAAAAAACGTGAGGCCGTTGAAGCCGCAGTGACCCGAGGTGCAATAGAGGCGAAATCCCCCGGAGAACTGGCTCGGGCTAGCCAAATTGTAATGCTTTGCGTGGATACATCCGCATCGGTCGAAGCCAATATGTTCGGTCCAGAGGGAGTAATCGCAAATATCCGACCCGGATCGCTAGTCATCGATTTCGGTACTTCCATTCCTCAATCTACTTTAAAACTGGAAGCCGCACTAAGAGTGAAAGGCTCCAGCATGATGGACGCTCCACTCGGCCGCACTCCCGACCACGCGATTGATGGCCTGCTCAACATTATGTCGGCCGGAAGCGAAGAGGATTTTAATCGGGCCAAACCGGTCTTTGAGGACCTGGGCGAGAACGTCTTTCACGTGGGAACTATTTCCGTGGGCCACACTCTGAAGCTGATCAACAATTTCTTCGCTATGACTACGGTTTGTGCCCTGTCCGAAGCGTTCGCCATGGCCGACCTCGCCGGATTAAATCGGAAAACCTTGTACAACGTAATGGCTTCCGGTCCCCTCCACTCGGGAATGATGGATTTCATCAAAGCGAACGCGATCGACGGGACCAAAGACATGCTCGCCTTCTCCATTGCCAACGCCCGTAAAGATATTGGCTACTACAGCAACATGGCGGACGATCTGGGTGCCCCCAGCTTTATGTCGCCCGCAACCAAACAAGTCATGAGCCTAGCTTTTTCCTCGGGATGGGGCGATAACATGGTTCCGGAAATGGTCGATTTCGTGACAAGCACCTTTGCCAAAAAATAGCATCACCAATCACAGACACCCAAGCCGTTTGGATACTCCAGATTTTGCCCCCACATAACAATTTAATCAGTCCAATTTATTTTTGGTATTCCGTGAATTCTGAAGTATAAAAAATGGAACATCGATAGAGTGACACCCATGAATATCACTGGAAAAACGCATGCCCCAGATTCAGGGAGCCGATAGAATCTTTAATAAACGGACATGCAGTAGATACTGGCATATTAGATTCACAATCGCCTTATGTTATTTTTGCTTCGCTCATTCGAAAAACACCTTACCCCCTTCACCTTTTAGAAAAACTCCTCTTACTTTTTCTGAACCTCGGTATTTACTTTTTTGTTCACTTATCAGACGGGGAAATTTCTTCTTAGAAAGCGAAGCTGATTTCGGAATCATCCAACGATTTGGAACGCGTTCAATATTCACTTCCAGCCATTCGCGATCAGGGTCTCTTCAATCATTACGGGAACTCCTTCGCGACGCTTGCTTTCATCCGCCGCCTCCATGAATGCGTAAATTTCTATGGTTTCTTCGAGGGTAACCGGAGAAACCCCCGTGCGGAAAAAACGTACAATCTCTCGCAGCATCGGCGTGTAGTCCCCTCCGCGTTCTTGCTCCACAATCGCCTCGGTTCCAAACGCAGTCACCTTGTAGGCCAACTTCGAGTTACGGATCCCATAGACCGTTCCTACCTTTCCATCCTTCCAAATTCCGGTTATGACATCGTTATCTGGCGTAAAGCTCCGACTCACGGTCTTCACTCCGGGTCCCATCACCGTAAATAGCGCCTCCGTAGGATGGATACCGTACCAAAAGAAATCCGGATGGTGCGGATCCAGTTTGGCGGGTCCATAGGATATCGCCCCCTTAAGCTCTCCCTTCTCTCTTTCTGCTACATCCACAACGCCAGGATAAAATCTTAATGAGGAGGAGCTCCAGCAAGGCACTCCTGTACGCTGGGCTAGCTCAAAGATCGCGATCGCATCTCTGAGGGAACCCGCAATCGGCTTATCGATGAACAAAGGCAAGCCCGCTTCAAAAACAGGTGTCGCTTGCTCCAAGTGGGGGCGCCCATCCACGCTCTCCAATAAAACCGCATCAACGTGCTGACACATTTCTTCGATCGTTTCGTACAGCTTAACCCCAAACTCGTCTTGCAGGGTTCGGGTAAACCCTTCGATGCGGTCTGCACTTGAGGGGATATCTGGACTCCCTCCTTTAAAAGCGGCAACGACTCTTGCACCCGGCACATACTGTTTATGCTTGGGGTCATTAAACCGACTTGTGAAAGCCGTTACATGGGAAGTATCCAGTCCAATGATACCTACTTTAAAAATAAGTTCTGGCAGGACAGCCTCGATCGAATCGACCACTTGCGTGGCAATGGCTCGATACCCTTCCTGCGTATAATGTACGTCACCAAGAGCCTTGAACCAATTCGGCTCGAATCCAGACGTAAGCGATCGAATATCGTTTATAGGAACCCCATGACGAAGCATGATCTTTTCCGCTACCTTATTGTATTTCAGTTCATCTCCCTCAATTCGACCCGGCTCTCCAGATGGAACGTAAGACGTGTTTCCCCACAAAAGCATCGCACCCGTCTCCTGAAGACGCCCCACCAGAGATTCTAGATTGGATTCGTACTCGTCTAAAGATGTGGTCAAAGATCCCTTTTCTTTGTCTTTTTTTCCCTGGCGTTTTCCGTCCGAGTGACGATAGCACAGATCCCACAAGCCCCAGTTAAAGTGTATGAGGTCCCAGTCTTCATCGCCCAGCCAGAGTTCGATCATCTCCAAACCGGTTCCCGTATGCTGTGCATTGCCCGGATTGTGAAAGACCTCCGCTCGACCTTGGAACATTTCCATAACAAAAGGCGTAAAGCCAATCGAAATGGAATCTCCAATAATCAAAATCCTAGGGTTCTTGTCCGAGCGAACCGCCCCAGTACACAGGCTCGGGAGCGCAATACCAATTATCAATAAAACGGAAGTGTAGATTTTCATAAGGCAGCCTTTAATCTGGTTACCTTAGAACAGAAAGGCAAGCGTCCAACCTGAACCCATGACAGCTGCCCGATCAACCACGGTAAACTGTTTCGCTCCGTACCTTCGCTTGAATGAAGCATCCACACGACAAGCCGAAAAGTGGTTTAGTGCACAGGGAGATCGCCCGCGACCAAAGACCGTTACGAGGCCACCGACAACCCGCAGCTTGTGAAAAGCTTCTAGGCAAATACCCTAACGGAGAAAAATACAACCCAGTCCTGGACATCTATCCGCTGAGCTTTGGAATGCTCTTGTTTATTACCGAAATTGAATCATTACTAAACCATTTATCTAGAATTCCCAATCCAAACACCTTACAGCCATGAATTATTCTCCATTTTCCAGAAGAGACTTTGTAAAAGCCGCTAGCTTTTTCGGAGCAGCCTCCTTCTCAATCCTACCCAGTGTTTACGGACAAAACGCCCCTTCTCGAAAGCTTCGAGTAGGCGTAATGGGCCTAAAGCGTGGCTTGGCTCACATACGAAGCTTTCAGGGAGCAACCAATGTCGAAATTGCCTATGTTTGCGATGTCGACCGCGATCGGGCCGTCGAAGGCGCTGTCTTAGCGAGCAAGGGTCAATCTAAAAATCCCAAGGTCGTCGTTGATTTCAGAACAATTATCGAAGACCCCGACGTGGATATCCTGTCAATCGCAGCACCAAATTTCTGGCACGCTCCCGCTACCATTTTGGCCTGCGAGGCGGGAAAGCATGTCTATGTTGAAAAGCCAGGAAGCTACGATCCACAGGAAGGTGAATGGATGATTGATGCCGCCCGAAAATACGATCGAAAGGTACAGCAAGGAACGCAGCGTCGCAGCTACCCTTCCGTGATCGAAGGCATGGCAAAAATCAAGGGCGGCGTAATCGGAAAGGTGCTATACGCTCGTACCTGGTACCGGAACTCTAGAGACGGTATTGGGCGAGGGAAACCTGCGGCTGTGCCTCAAAACCTGGACTACGAGCTCTGGCAAGGACCCGTTCCTCGGGAACCCTACAAAGACAATCTCATCCACTACAATTGGCATTGGCACTGGACGTACGGCGGAGGAGAATTGATCAACAATGGAGTCCATGCTCTCGACCTTGCCCGGTGGGGCCTTGGAGTTGATTTTCCAACTCGAGTGAGTTATCAAGGAGGACGCTATCACTTCGACGATGATCAGGAAACCCCGGATACGGGAACAGCTCAATTCGATTTTGGAGACGTTGGTGCTTCTTGGGATGGGAGTAGCTGCCATCGGCGCGACGACGAGAATCTAGCCTTTTGCACCTTTTATGGAGAAGGGGGCTCGATTGCGTTCGATAAAGCCGGTTTTGCAATCTATGATTCCCAGGGGAAATTAGTCGAACAGACCGCGGGCACACCCGGGGACGTCCCTCATTTCCAGAATCTATGTGATGCGATCCGCGACGATATTCCTCTCACCCAGGAAATCGCCGAGGGACAAAAAAGTACCCTTTGGTGTCATCTTGGAAACATCGCCTACCGCACCCAGTCCGTTTTGGACATAGATTCAAGTACCGGTCGCATCCTCAAAAACCCGCAGGCCCAAAGACTATGGAAACGATCCTACGCCAAAGGCTGGCAACCAAAGGTCTAGACGTATCAGCTGCCATAAAAGAGAACTTCTATTCAAATCTCTACCAGCATCTGCCGTGTCTCGCCTTCCCTCACAACACACGAAGTCTCATTCGCTATTCTTCCATTAACAGAAAAGATCAAAACATAATTTCCGAATCGCAGGGGTCTAGTTGATGCTCCCTACCTTCAAAGTGCTGGCACCCTTGCACCACTTCGAGGCCTCTCACCGGGACCGACTAATCCACTTCCTCAATCTCAACGTCAATTTTGTCGCGGGACTTGCAGCCGGATTTAATCATCCGAACGCCATCTCCAATGGGATCCCATACCACTGTGCCCAGATCATTGCCGCCTGAGTCTTCGATTGTCACCGAGATGCTCTTGTCTCGATAGCCCATTTTTTCAAAACGACCTCACGACGACCCTTCCTGACCCCTAACGCTTTAAATGGAGTTTTAGACAGTAGTTTCCCATCCAAACAGACGTCCGCTTTCTATGTGTCGAAACGTACCATTAATTCCCCTACATTTTGTGTCTTCAATTCGCTTACCACTACCTTTCTTTGCTCAAGACAATCGGAGTGCAGCTCGACACCCTGACCCGGTTCCAATCGGGAAACCGTTCCGGAGATTTGTGAATCAAAGGCCTTTAACTTTTCAAGTGAGCTATCGAGCGGAAACGCCTTGATTGCTTCCCACATTGCCTCGACAGCGATGAGTCCCAATCTGCTTAGGCCTTAGTCCTAATTCGACTTTATTCTGCTTCAAGCGTTCTGGTAATGGCCTAACGAGGACGATCTTTTAGCTGTCCACGGATGCGATCCATAGAATGCACACTCGGCTTCCGCCGACGACCTTTTAGGGAGATAGGAGATCGCCCGTGAACTAATCCTACCCCATAATGACAAGCCATCAGCTGTCAATCAAGCCCTTAAATCTCCATCCTTTCCGGTAATCGCGCTGGACGAGTTTCTTTAGGTCTGGCCGGCCGACAATTTCCATTTTCTTGGCATCCCATTCGAGTTCCTCATCTGGATTCTGCTGAGCTAAGACACCGAGGAGAACGGTTTCCGCGAACGGTCCCGACTGCCCGAAATGCGACTCTGCCTGACCAATTTTTCCCGTAATCGCATCAAACCATTCCTTGTAGGGATCCTGATCCTTGGCGCGAGCAATGGTCTGGTCTGGCCATTCAAACCCATCGACTCCCGCCCGAGAATGGAGGAACCAATTACCATGTCTTCGATTAAATATCAACTTGCCCTCTTCGCCAATGACAATGCTGCCAAACTGCTGGAACGGCAATCCGTCAAGTAGCTTTGTATTCGGGTGATTAAATTCGTCGCTGTGTTTGATAAGCTTCCAAGTGTCACGATCGAATTCAGCGTCAAGGTAACCATCGTACCAAAAATACTTAAATCCCTTTTTCGACGTGTATTGGTTTGCGGTAAACTCCCATAGCACCTTGGAGTTAATCGGTGGCGAAACCTCGGTGGCCCCTTGCTGCTCAGCCTTGACCGTAACAGGTGCTCCTGGGTCCACGGCCCAATAAGCCATATCCATAATATGACAAGCCATGTCGCCCAGGGCCCCTGTGCCGTAGTCCCACCAACCGCGCCAAGCGAAGGGTGCGATGTTCACATTGTAGCCCACTTCTGGAGCAGGTCCAATCCACTGCTCCCAGTCTAGCCATGAAGGAACGTTTTCCTTCGCAGGTGGCTTGGCGAATCCTTGAGGCCAAATGGGTCGATTGGTCCAAGTGTGAGCTTCTTTCACCGGACCAATGACACCCGCGCGAATCAGCTCGACACAACGTCGCATATGGTCGTTAGCATGCGCCTGGTTGCCCATTTGCGTTTTAACACCGTGCTTTTTAGCAAGCTCCGTCAGCACGCGAGCTTCCCATATCCCATGAGTCAGAGGTTTCTGACAATAGACATGCTTACCACGCTGCATAGCCATGGCGGAGGCGTGAAAGTGATGATGGTCCGGTGTCGATACGATGACCGCATCAACTTTGTCTCCAAGTTTTTCATACATATCCCGATAGTCAGTGAAAAAAGCGGCATTGGGATATTGTTCGCGTGTTTCAATGACCGACTTCAACCGCTTCATTTCTCTTTCCGTTGACGACATACTTTTCGCGTCAGCTGTATCAACGAGCCCGATCACGTAAAATCCCGCTTTATCGCAATGAGTGATGTCGACTCTCCCCTTCCCTCCGGTTCCGATTCCAACTACCGTTGGCTTGGTAAGATTCCCCCGAGCGTGACTCGGTAAGATGTTAAAGCTAAAAGCACTGCCAGCGATTGCCGTAGCAGACAACTTACCGAAATGCCGACGAGACATGGAACAAAAGGTTTTAGAGTCTTTTTTCTTCATATTAAAACTTGGGATCATCGATTATTATTCAGTCCCAGTCCTACCTGTCAAATCGACAATGTTAAGCGTTGCACGCGTATAGCTTGCACACTAGGCTCTTGAATCTGAATCAAAGTTGTCCACGTGACTTAATACAGCACAAGGCTTCCGAAAGCGGCCTTGCGGAACGCCTTCGAGACCACTCGTTTTGACTGTTTGAAAGTAAAGTTCACCGGACTGGCGAGCAATTTTCCACCTTGAGCGAGCCGGTTATGCCATTTTTTTTTCCGTCGATAACTTCGATTGCCACGTTCTATTCGCTCTGGTTCGGATTCCCGAAGATTCGTGTCCGACCATGTGTCCGAAGATCTCGGAGATGGACGACGAGGAGTTGCTCTTGATTCTGGTACGTCGGCAAGACTTCCAGGCCGACGGGGAGGTGCTCGAACGCTCTGGAAAGAAGATGTATTCACATTAGGCCGACGAGGACTGGAGTGAACCGTTTGGCCCATCAGCAGACTTTGAGGTCTTTGAGGACTCAATCGAATCCCTCTGACGCCTCCCTGCTGCCTCAAATCCGACCATCTTCTGGCCCTCTCCAAGTCTCTTGGAACCCCTTTTCCAGACTGGTACATATAACTCAGTATGTCCTGCGCCTCTGGATCCCCTTGCTCTGCTCTAAGCTTCACCTCGTCGTAGAAACCGGCGAACAGATTTCCGACAAAGACGAAGGCAAAGACTAGGTAAGCGCAAAGTGAGCCTTTGTTAACAGCAGTCATCTAAACACTATTTACGTCAGTCTACGTTTCCGTGCCAAGCTCAGATTGATAAATATGCCTTGATCCCAGCTGAGTCTTGCTTCTTTTCACTATATCCTTACACCTTTTCTAATGACTCCGATGAGTTATCACGATGCGACCATTCTTTATTCTCTCAATTCTTGTCATATACGTTATTTCAGGCGGTCTCCCCCTTACAAACGCCGCTTCGAAATCAGAAATTCGCCAGGCACGTGCAGCGGAAAAAGCGTTCCTTGAAAAAAACAAATCTCGAGAAGGTATAACGACCACCCAGTCCGGGCTCCAGTACGAAATTCTAGCAAAAGGTGAATCGAACCAACTTCCCCGCCCAAAGTATGTCATTGAAATACACTACCATGGAACGCTGCCTGATGGTACCGTCTTCGATAGCTCGCTTATGCGGGGTCAGACAATGGATATTAGATTATGGGATGTCATACCCGGATGGGTTGAAGGCATCAAGCTCATGTCGCCGGGTGACAAATACCGTTTCTATGTCCCCAGCAACCTTGCCTACGGTTCCAAGGGAAACGGTGTGATCCCCATGTATGCCGTTCTTATTTTTGAGATAGAACTCATTGCCCTGAAAGAAAAAACGCGAGGAAAAGGGAAGAAGTAATAGAAGCACTTCTCTGAAATCCATCGATGTAATCACAACTCGACCCCGAAATGTCCTGCAGGGAGAGAGGAGCACATCTCTGTCGCTTCCGACATTGTCAGCCCCAGCCATTCAGAGACGTTCTCGACTCCCCGATCCAAGGTGAGTGAAGACCCCGCAAACTGTTTTTCACCCTGCAGGTGCACTACACCATCTGAGCCAACCTCGACTTGATGCGGTCCGATGTGATAGAATCCTGGAGGAGCACCCGCAGCGGACATGCAATCGGTCGTGAAAAACACCTTCCCCTTAGGCTTGGCTCGATAGAAGTTTTTAAGCACAAAGGGAGGTAAGTGTATTCCGTCGGGAATAAAGCAGGCAATCAGTTCATCTCGAGCCAATAGGCGTTGAATGATATTGTCATGCCTATTGATATCAACTGGAACGCCATTTCCAATGTGAGTTCCAAAAGTCGCTCCCAAGGCTATGGCTTGATCAATCTCTTTTTCAGATGCGTTGGTATGGCCCAGTGCAATACAAATGCCATCACCAACCGCCTCCTTTATGACCGAAAGACAACCTTCGACCTCGGGCGCCAGCGTAATCAGCCTTATTCTGCCTCCCGCAGCATCCCGCAATCGCCGATAATCGGCCAGGCTTGGTTCACGAACGGAATTCAATGGATGAGCTCCTCGATAGCCGGCCTCTTTCGATATCCAAGGTCCTTCCAAATGGTATCCTCGAATCAATGACGCGACCTCTTTATCCCTCGCACAAATCGACTCAATATTCTCAAATTTGCGACACAACGAATCCACGTCATCCGTTATCAGAGTGAAAAAGATGGCAGACATATGATGCCTTTTCAGCGCGGCGGCAGCTCGATGCATTTCCCCTTGGGTTAACGAATCGGACTGGAAGTCCACACCGGCAAAACCGTTTACCTGAAAATCGAAAAGCTGTGTGGTTTGGTGAAAGATCATTCGCAGTCAGTTTTCAAAGAAAAGTCCAATAGATACCAATTAACATCGAGGAGGCAAGGCGGTTTATCCGTTCGGCTGAGCTCACGGCCGAAGCCCTGAACAGACGAAAAGGGTGATTCGATGCAAATGACTAGGGATTGTCTACCCCACCTTTTTACCTGTTCGAGACCACCTGATAGAGAGTTCAACGTTATAGGCTTGAATCCATTCACTTTTTACCCGGTGCCCGCACTCCATTTTGACAAAAGTCCTCCTCGAAGACACCTTCTTTATCGTCCATCATTTCAGCTATTCTATCTAAACGAGACTTTTTGAAGGTCGCGTGGATCCACAATCGCCCTGGGTGCAAGATCCGAATTGCTGTTTTACCGGCACTCGAAAGAATGAAGAAATTAGCCAGCCAAAATCAGGATTAATGGCTTTAGCCTACCCCAAGTTACCTACCTTGTTCGTTTGATCCTAGGTTTCGATTGTAACGACAACTCAATACATTCGCGAGTTATCTGAAATTCTCGGGATACACCTGCAATGCGGACAAATACCGTGCCTGGCTAAAAAATCTGTTGTAAATTAATGTCCACCGGAACTGTACGTATGCGAAGTTTGCAGGGAACTGAAATGCTAAAATGAAGATTGGCTAAACTGCAAAAAACGCATGCAAGCCCGTGACTTGACGCTGGAATCAGGCATTAAGAGCACTGCGCAAACAACGTCCTACAAAGTATTGTCACGAAAGAGAAAATGGCAAAGTTGTGATCCATGTCCCTCTAGGAAGAATCTTCAAAGTCTCATATCAAATCCGCCTCTTCAGGTGAATCAGCTCCCTATCGGCTCTCTAATGGATATCGATAGCGATGCCTTCTTCTTAGGAAATTCAATCAAGCTGGATCCCCTTGCCACGCCAACTAGGGAAGTCTTTCGAGCGTTTTTGATCGTCACCCCAAGAGCTGAGCCAAACGGACGCAGCAGCTTGGCTCAACGAATTCGGCTGCAATAAGCTACCTGGGTCCAAGACTCTGAGCATGGGAACAGTGTTTCTTAACAAGTTCGCCAGTCCAATAATTTACGTCCTTTTGGCTACAGAGAGCCGGTCTACTTACGGCACCCGCTTTTTCAGTAATCCGCTCTTGTAATGGATACAGTATCAACCTAGTTGATCCGCGAAGCAGCTAAGTATACAACTTAGAGAATTGAAACGCTCCAAGTCCAACCCGTCTCTTTCCGACTCTGGCTCGAGGTCCTACTTCTAACTTCGTAATCCTATTTGGGGTCTGAAGTACAAAAAATCATTCGCCGACTCCTGAATCAAAAATTGGTAGTAAACAGTATCTCCAGTACATCGGTTCCAATACAACTTCTCTTGACCCACCGTAAGCTCATGGATTTCCTCTCTCATGGAACTCAATACAAAAAGCGAACCCTGCCAGACACCACGAATGAAAAATATTTTTGCCATTATCGTTGCAACAGCAGTATTGATCACAACTGCACCCAGCGCCGACAATTCCGAATCAGCACCTCCAAACATTATATTCATCATGGCCGACGATATGGGTTATGGGGACTTAGGGTGCTACGGACAAACGATAATCCAGACTCCCAACATCGACCAGATGGCAAGGGAGGGTACTCGATTCACCGACTGCTATGCCGGATCGACGGTTTGTGCTCCTTCCCGTTCCGTCTTGATGACAGGACTACATACGGGGCACACAACGGTTCGAGGTAATTTTGGCAAATATGGAGTGACTGGACTCGCCGGTGGAAATGGCAGAGTCCCCTTGGATAAGGATGATACCACCGTCGCCGAAGTCCTTAAAACTGCAGGTTACAAAACAGGGATCAGCGGTAAGTGGGGACTAGGTGAGCCCAAAACCAGTGGGCACCCCAATGATCAGGGATTCGATGAATGGTTCGGCTACCTTAATCAACGACGAGCCCATTCGTACTACCCGGATTTCATCTGGAAGAACAAGGAGAAATTTGAACTGCCAGAGAACCGTAATGGGAACGAGGGCACCTATATTCACGACCTGTTTACAGATTTTGCCCTCGACTTCCTAGATCGCCACGAGAAGGAGCGCTTTTTTCTATACCTCCCCTACACTGTCCCTCATTCGCGTTACGAAATTCCGGATACTGCACCCTACTCCCAGAAAAAATGGACTGATGACGAAAAAGTGCATGCCGCCATGATTACCCGCCTGGATCGAGATGTCGGAAAGCTTTTCCAGAGACTGAAAGATCTAGATATCGACGAACAAACAATCGTGTTCTTTTGTTCAGACAACGGGGCAGCAGAACGTTGGGAAAAGCGTTTCGATAGTTCTGGAGCCCTCCGCGGTCGCAAACGGGACATGAACGAGGGAGGCCTTCGCACCCCTATGATCGTCCGCTGGCCCGGGGTGGTTTCCGCCAATATAACTAGTGACGTCCCATGGTACTTCGCTGACGTCCTTCCCACTCTTGCTGAACTGGGAAAGGCAGCCCCCACTCCTAACCTTGATGGTATCAGTATCGCCCCGACCCTGCTTGGCAAACCCCAGGACCTCAGCAGCCGCTACATGTACTGGGAGTTCTTTGAAGGGGGATTCCAACAAGCGGTTCGCAAAGGAAACTGGAAAGCCATTCGAACTTCCATCGGCAAACCGTTAGAACTTTATAACCTCAAAACGGATACTTCAGAAAATCGGAACATTGCATCAAGACATCCCTTGGTAGTTGCTGAAATGGAATCGATTCTCCAATCCGCTCGATACCCTTCCCTTAACTGGCCAGTGGAAAGTCTCGATTAAGGAGCAAGCACTTTTTGGGTTTAGCGGGATTTTGGCCCCATAAAGAATCCAGATTGACTTACCTGAAATTTGCGAGCTAATGACAAAGAGCCAGTCTTCTAAATCAACAACGATCGATTTCTTTTTCTCCATTATCCCAAGACCACAGACCACCCTTTTAAGAGGACACTATGAACTGCATTCGTTACACTTTTTGCTGTTTTCATTATCGCCGCTTGCAACAGCGAGACCAGCGAAGAGAAAGCGGCTTCTGACGCGGAAGCAATGATGATGAAGCAAAGAGGAAAATGCCTAAGTTCTGAAAGAGCGAAAACGTTTTTGAGAGAAAGCTGGCTAGGCAGTTTTTTATGCAGTAAGCTTATACCGCCGGCGAAAATATTTTATAAGGTGGCGTTAGCGGACATTCGCGAGGCAGCACGCAATCAATCTGGCATTTGGATGGTTTCCCCACAGTATTCCTCAAACAACATCGGTCCGTGCTAGTAAACTAGACCTCATTATCGAGGGCCCAAAGCGCCCGCATCAATAACCATGAGTACTCCGCTAAAAAACGCTTTTCTGGGATCCCTCATTGCCGACGCCGCTGCCATGCCAGTGCACTGGTATTACGATACTCAAGCTCTCGATCGAGACTATCCTGAGTTCTCAATTTACACGGCTCCCAAGAACCCGCATCCAGACAGTATTCTCTGGCGATCTAAATATAATCCGGGAAACAGGAAAGTGGACATACTGCACGACCAGGCTCGGTATTGGGGGAAGCGAGGGGTACACTACCACCAATTTCTCTCCGCCGGAGGCAATACACTCAACTATCGATTGGCCATTGAACTCTACCGCCTCATTTTGGATCGCGGGAAATACCAGCCAGAGGAATGGCTCGATACCTACACCCAACTGATGACAGACCCTCAATGGTCTCAAGATACCTATGTGGAGGAGTACCATCGTGCTTTCTTCGACCGCTGGTCAAAAGGCACCCCCCTGAAAGATTGCGGTATCGACGACCTGCACATTGGCGGAATCGCCACCGTACCCGCCCTTCTTGCAGGGATTTTTAGTATTGGATATACAGATACTGATAGCTGGATTCGAATCGTTCGTGGGCATGTCGCCCTTACGCACAAAAACAGCTTTACGCTAGATGCTTCTGAGGCTCTAGCCCGAATCCTCATCGAGATTGCTTCCGGCAAGGCCCTTGACCATTCGCTTGAAGCTCATGGAAAAGCCTGGGGAAATCCTCTTCAGTTCCAAACTTGGAGCAAGCAAAAAGATCGTATTATCGTTGGTCGGCAACTTACCCCCGCCTGCTACTTGCCCGAATCATTTTCCGCTTCGCTCTACCTCGCCTGGAAATACCAGTCCGACTTTAAATCTGGAATCATTGCCAACGCATTGTGCGGTGGCGACAACTGTCATCGCGGGGCCGTCGTCGGATCGATACTAGGGGCGTTAAATTCCTTGCCAAGGGATTGGCTGCAAGGACTTCTGGCTAAAAATCGCGTTCACAAAGAAATCGTTGTCTAGCTGCAATGTCACCTTTGGATCGAGTTGATCGCATCGATCTTACTACCACATACAAAAAGGTTTGAGTAAATGGTGCTGGTTGTAACGGGAGCAGTGCAAGGCGGCGTGTTGCATGCGACACGAGTGCAGTCTGCTATGCTCTAACGCCGCTAACCCGCGCTGCAACCGCATTCTCGGACAGGTTCGAGATCCACCTAGGCGGCTATCCTTGCGAACAGTACGCTTGGGAACAAGCCGCCTTCCCCAAGTCCCTCTCGAATCCCGCCATTCTATCAACACCTTTTACATATTGTGTAACACGGCAAGACACTTACAATAGCGTTCGGAACAAAAAGTGATCCAAACCCAAAGATAAGTAGCGAGCGGTGATCATCCATCAATTTTAGTACTAAACCTTCGGATACTTCCATTCACCGCGATAATCCCGGCGCAGCAGCTTATTCGCGTTCGCGTCTTTGACGATTCGCTCTTTTTCCCCATCCCATTCGACACTGCGACCTAGCTTGAATGAAAGCATACCTAGCAGACTCAAATTAGTAGAGTAGTGTATCTCCTCAATGTCGCAAACCGGCTTTTCTCCCGTCTTGATACAATGTAGCAGATCCAGCCAGAGTTCCTTAATATTCTGTGAGTTCGGATCGTTCAACCGGGGATCTTGATGCACAACTGCTTGCTTAGAATTCGTCGGATAAAACGTCCATCCATTACGCCAGCCCATGTGAAAAGTCCCTTCAGTCCCGTAAAAGTAGCATCCCAAATTCTCTCCCTTTTCAGCATGATTGCCCGCAAACCTCCTGTGTTCCCAAGTCGCCGTGAAGTTCTCGAACTCGTACGTCGCCACTTGATGGTCCGGGGCGTCAGTCGTTTGTTCCTTGTCATTGTAAATGGCTGGTCCAGCAATCTCGCGACCACCAGTTGAAAAAACTTTTCGTGGATACTGCTCTTCCATTATCCAGATAATCTGGTCAAGCCAATGTATTCCCCAATCGCCCAAGGTGCCATTGCCGTAGTCGAGATAGTTGCGAAAACCCTTCGGATGGATCGGTTTGCCTCTGGTTCCAGGCAAAGCCTCGCAATAATGGCGGTAGGGAGCAGGGCCGCACCACATATCCCAATCTAATTCCTTGGGTGCCTCTAGATTGGCTACCGGTTCCTCTGGTCCTCCGCCATAATGCACGAAAGACCGTACCATTCCGATTTTGCCTACCTTGCCTGACCGGATGAAGTCATAGCCAGACACATTGTGAGGGGAAATTCGCCGATGGGTTCCTACTTGCACCACTCTATCAGCCGCTCGTGACGCGTTTACCATCGCGCGCCCCTCCTCAATGGTGTGGCCAATTGGTTTTTCGACATATACATGAGCCCCCGCATTGACCGCCTCTATCGTTATGAGCGGATGCCAATGGTCAGGTGTGGCCACTATTGCGATATCTACTTCTTCTTTGGCGAATAAGTCTCGATAATCACGGTACTTCTTAGGCTTATCACCCGCGTCCTTCACAACGCGATCGTAGGTTGTATCCAAATAACGATTATCAACATCACATAGAGCAACGATCTTGCACTCGCCACACGCCATCGCTTCTGCTAGAATGTTATTACCCCACCAACCAGATCCAATTAAAGCAGTCTTGTATTTCTTATCACTCGCTTGAGCTAAGATTGCTGGACCCGCCGCCAGCACTGTACCCGCGATTGAGATTTCCTTAATGAAAGACCTGCGGTTTTTCGACGAGAGATACTTATTCATTCCAGTAGCGATTTCAAAATTAGAGATAATACGTCAAGATTAGCAACCTAATCAATCCTACGCAAGTCTCCATCTAACGATAGGAGCAACTCAAAAGTCCCCCTAAAGACGTGAGTACTAACTAATCGGCGTGCCCCCACTAGAATCCTCGTGCTTCCAACTAACACCCGCCCAAATAAAAAAGCGGCCTCCTTCCTTCCATCTAAATAGGGAAAGCGAATCCACGACCTTTCCGAGACGAGATCGAACAGCTTTGCTCTAACCTAAGCCTCTTCGTTCCCCTAGCACCGAAGGTACTAGAGTACACCCGTGTATCAATCAAATGGCCTTTGGGTGTAATATTCAACAATCCAAGAGTCGTGTCGGTGCACTTCTCAGAAAGATCATTCAACACCTTGCGTACCGCTTCTTTTTTTAGGCCTTCTCAGAAAAATTTATAAATTGTCTGATCGGCGTGCGAGACTTTGGGTTCAAGTTAAACGAGAAGTCATAAAGATTATTATCCGAGCTGCTTTCTTTCCCTTCTCCAAGCGCCATGTCTTTCTTTCACTAAAAATTAGGGCAAATGGGGATAGAGTGAGTTGCTTATTTTTCAGTTTTTTTCCCTTTTTGTTTCAGGGCGTTTTGACTGAAATGCTCTGAATCTCACCTACTATCCCAGCCTTTTCTAACCCGGTTTTTTGACATCACTGAATCCTAGACAACCTTAAATTACTCAGTCGATGCGTTCTATTCGCTTCTCGAGGGGCGAATCCGAATCGATTTCGTACAACCTATCTGCATCTTGCGTTTCAAACGCTTCTGTTGGGATCTTCTGGAGGCTTTGGTTGGGCGTAGCTTTTTTGGCATAAACCGCACACTCTACACGAGTTGATTCACCTGTTCATTGCTTCTTCCCTTTTAGCAGCCTCGGATCTCGATTCCTGAGAATTATCGTGATAATCCCCTCGGCTGTCGTCCGATGATCTCGAATCGACAATAGCCTATCCTTGAGAGATGAAGAGAGGCTTGAAGCCTTGATATTGAAGAACAGGCAGATCGCTGTGGAAACCTTGTTTGCGTGCTGCCCTCCCGAACCTTATGATCGAACCTCTTTGATTTCGATCTCTGAAAGTGGGATCTCAATACTCTCCGATATTTTCAGCATTCGGCCTTCTCTAAAGTTTTTTATCAAAATAGCGCCTGAATTTATGCTCAAATCGAGATAATAGAAGCCTCGGAATGCAAAAGGAGGAGCCATGGCTCCCCCTTTTGAGTTATTGAAAGTAAATTGCAGCCTACCCAGCATAAGGCTAGTTAATACTGCAGAATCAAGTGGTCCGAGAGCGGACAGCTAGCTCCTCTTTACATTCGTAGCGCAAGGACCTTTACGTCCTTCACCGATCTCGTAGTCGACGGAATCGCCTTCGTTTAGGGCGTACCCATCAGTTTCGGAGTGATGTACGAATAGGTCATCTCCACCTTCACTCTGTTGAATGAAGCCGTAGCCCTTTTCCGAATCAAACCACTTTATTGTTCCTTTTGGCATGTGTGTTTTATTTTGCTATTAATTCCGACCTATTACGAACCACGGGTTCCGCCTGCGTTCGCGATCGAAAACCGGACGTTAGACAAAACCCCCACCCTGTCTAGAACCAAAGTTCGATCGGTACAGATCAGTGAGATCTAACTTCGATTTTACAGAACATCCGCAACCAGGAAAAATCAGGGTCTTTCAATCAGAGGTCGATAGCCTTGAGAATCTGAAACAGTCTAGTAGTGGCTCTCTCAATCATGGAAAACCGCTTTAACGATCAATTAGCAAAAGATTTCGAAAACTGCCCTAGACGTCTTCGCGTTTACACTTCCCGTCTCCTCGGACAGGAGCCCCAGTTAGTTCTCCACGGATCTGGAAACACCTCGGTTAAGATCACTGTGGCTTAACGCCCTCCTGTTCCTAATCCCATAAACCCCGCAATGGTCTACTGCGACTGGATTACCTCTATTCGAATAAATTTCTCGCGTCGCGGCGATTCCCTATTTCGATTCCGGCTTTTCAGGAGCCAGAGCCACATGGATTGCAGGAAGCTCCGCCGAAGGAGTCGCGTCGGCACTTGTGAATCCCAACGCATAAAGTATACCATCATAAAGATGCTGCATGATTGTAGGATTCTTGTAAGTTTCTTCTCGGTGTCCAAAATTCGTATAGAACAGCCGTCCTTTACCAAACTCACGTATCCAACTGACGGGAACCTCTCTTATACCTGGATCATACTGCCTATTGAATTTCTCAAATTTCTCCAAACTTAACGGCTCCCTTACCTCCGGTTTACTCATGTCGAGACTGACCAAAACACGGAGATTCTCTTCGCCTTGGTAATTAGAAGGTTTGTATTGGTAGATCTCCTCTGAATGCCAGAATCCCTCACCTTTGAAAGCGGCATTGAGCGGATGAGTCGGATCGTCGAGTTTGAAGGCCCAAGTTCCGTTAGCAGTCCATGGATGCCCATTGAATTGACCCCCTATCAATGCGGCACCCGCTTCCCATTCATAAAAGTTGTCGCTGGCTGCATGAATCCCAATAATGCCTTTGCCGCCTCGCACAAAACTCAAGACGGCATCCCGCTGCTCCTCGTTTTCAAATTTTAGACTAGTCGTGTTATTGAGTAGAATCGCGTCGTATCCCTTGAGATTCTTCTTGTTGAAAACCGAGTACTCGTCGGCCAACTCAACAGAGAATGCCCTGGTTTTTCGAGCCATCTCTTGAAGCGCAAAATTTCCCGAAGGGATTGATGTATGGATGAAAGTCTCGCACCGCCAAAATAGGAGAATGCGCTTGGGCTTTTTCAGTTTCTTCTTTTTGAGCCCGGAATCCTGAGGCTGGGATTGGCTAATCTCCATCTGTGTTGTGGAAGTTAGCCGCTTGAACCGATCCTTGGCTCGTTGCTCCCAAATCGTAGGCTCAGGTGCCTGGCCCTGGAGGGCCCAGACGGGGCCTAAAATTGTCACTAATAGTAAAAATACTCCTTTCGACATCCATCGATTCATGATATTCTCAATAATTAGTCTAGTTTAATTACCTCTGTTAGTTAGGAGGTAAACCAAACTTGGCCGATAGGGAAAAGCCCTAGCCGCTGATTGGCGACTTAAATTTTAAACAATCGTGAAACTAATTTTTCTTTTGGCCGATTTTTGTAGGCTTTCTTAATCGCGAAATCTAGGAGTCCTTCCATTTCCGGCTGCAGCACCACCGCCGAGGCCAAGCGGCTCTGGTGATCTGGGCTCGACTGGTTTACGAAATGCAAATAAACGATGTAGTACTCTACGTCGTTCGAGGGTCGATTCGTTGTCTTTTAATCAGAGCCTTTCTCCAGATTGCATCTGCCGCATCCATCCTTTTTCCATTACTCTCTCCCGAACCGCACATCAAGCCCCCCATCGACACCTAGAGCTCAGCGCGTTTCCGATCGCATTACCGTCTTTTTTATAATCCTCTACCAACCGCTTGCGAAACCCAACCTTGACCGCCCATGCAGTCGAATTTCCGTAGACGGTGAAAATGACCATGAGCTTGCCCTTGCCCCCTTCGAAATAATTCGCAACTTCTGATTAAATCATGATTTCTCGATACTTTTCAACTACTTGGTTGATTTTGATGGTGATTGCCTGCTTTTTGCTAACGTCTCACTTCGAGGCGGCTGACGAAACCTGGCAGGAAACAGCGAGAGCAATAAACGTAAGTACGAGTCGATATAGATTGTTCATACTTAACAATTTTTGTTTAGAGATCTATAGGTATTCAAATACAATCGACCCGATACCTAACTTTGGTCGTAGCGAAACACCATGGGTTTAGCCAATAAAATATTCCAACGGTTTACTTTTAGATAACGGTGGGCTAACCCCTCAGATAGAATCCTCGACCCCATCTCGAAGGAGGCGATTTCTCTACTATTTAGGAAGGACACAAATCCCGTACTCGACATTCCATCAAAATGTCGGAATCCTCCTGTTGTTCTATCTGTCAGCCAATTACCCCTCATCTCGGAAATCAGTCTATTCTAAGCCTATGAACTCCTTCTTCGATCGCCTCATTTAGATGGGATTTGTACTAAGCGACCCTCCTTATTAATAAAATGCTTGCCCTGCCTTCCCCGCCTCTCACCATCTTCTAAAAGAGCTACTTGAGTTAACATGATCGATGGCGTCAGTGCCCATTAGGCTATTACCCGTATAGAATTACTTTGGTATCCGCGGGAAGAGCGTTTATTGAGTAACAGACAGGTAAAGAGGTCGATTGTTTTTAGATCCCAAGAGGGAGCTTATAAAATCCCTCACAACGATCGACCTATTAGCTGCTTCTGCCAATATTGCTACCGAAGAAGTTTGGACACAACGAAAAATCATGAAGCCAAGCAATTTCCTGATCTTCCTCACAATCATTCGTGCCATCGTCGCCGCCACGTTCGATGCATATTCGGCTGACAAACCCAACATTCTCTTGATCTACACGGATGATCAATCCGATCGTACTGTCAGCAGCTACGAACGATCTCCTTCGTGGGTAGACACACCGAACATCGATCGCCTCGCCGCGAGTGGCGTTCGTTTCAAGCACGCCTACAATGGAACTTGGTGCATGCCCGCAAGAGCCACTTTTCTGACGGGCAAACATCAGTACGGCGTTGAATCAATGCGCATGGAAGGCGCCTATCCGGGAAGCACGTATGACCCCGAAAAAACACCCTTCTGGATGCGTTCATTCAAAGAGGCTGGATACACCACATCCCATATCGGAAAGTGGCATACTGGAGTGGATACAGGCTATGGTAGGGACTGGGACTACCAGATCGTTTGGAACCGCCCTAAATTCCCTAAAAATTCAGGTAACTACTACAATAACCAGCTAATTTCCTTCAATGGTAATGAAGCACAGTTGACTACAGGATATTCAACCACTAACTATACGAAATGGGCACAGAACTATCTCAAAGGAGAGGGAAGAGACGAGAAAAAGCCCTGGCTTTTGTGGCTTTGCTACGCGGCAAGTCACGGGCCCTTCACTCCCGCCACACGTCATGTCGATTCAATAGATGAATCCATAGAAATCCCCTTTCCACCAGATTTCCTCGGGCCCCGACCCGGCAAACCACTGTACGTAAGGAAACGTGAAGCATGGAAGATCGCCCAAGATGGAAAATATTATACCCAGCGACCCCCTAAGGGCGGAGAGTTTCAGGAAAGCTCTCGTCGGTATCAGGAAACCGTTATGAGCCTAGACGAAGCCGTCGGTCAGCTCATCGAAACTCTAAAAGAAACGAACCAGTTCGAGAATACTTTGATTGTGTTCACTTCCGATCAGGGTTTCGCTTGGGGACAACACGGTTTTCAACACAAAATAGCACCCTACGACGCCAACATTTCCAGCCCGCTTATAATCTCATTTTTCGGACGAGTTCCTGAAGGCAGAGTCTGTGCCACTCCCGTGGGTGGGCAGGATTTGGTACCAACACTTTTTAAATTTGCTAACGTGGAACTCCCCTGGGAAATGCACGGGCGGGACATTACGCCGCTTCTTCAGAACCCGGAAGCAAACAGTGATCACTCTGTCCTAATCGCCTACACAGCTCGAATTTATGGATCCGAAACCCGCGATCTATCCCAATCAACCGACAAAGGTTCAGATATTCCTTGGTGGGTATCGTACCGTAAACATAACTACAAATTCATCAAAAATATTCTTCCAGGGGAAATCGAGGAACTCTATGACATCAATTCAGATCCCGAAGAGCTGATCAACCTCGCCTATTATCCTGAATACCAGGACAGACTTAAACAACTGAAGTGCGAGATGCTGGCCGAATTACGACGCACCGATTCACCCTTTGTCGACCAAATAAACTAAGAACGCAAAATAAAGATAGATCGGGAGCTGCAACTCCCATAAAATCAATTCAAAATGAGTAAGCGATCGGAGATCGTTCCTACCCAATAAATCAGAAAATTGAAAATGAAACCCATCTCAATCACCACCCTGGCTTTGCTCACCCTCCTATCGATAAAGCTCCAAGGTCAAGATTCCACAAACTTTCCCTATATCGGTGAGGTTCTGCGTTTCGACAGAAAGGTAGACAGCCTCATTAAAAAGGATGCCAAGATCGAGGTGCTTGCTTCCGGCTTTGCGTGGGGGGAAGGCCCTGTTTGGGTTAAAGATGGCGATTTTCTTTTATTCTCCGATGTTCATCGCAACCAAATAGTGAAGTGGACCGAAGGCGTCGGGGCGGAAGTCTACCTTGAACCCTCCGGATATACTGGCTATGGAACCTACAGTGTTGGCCTTGGTAGCAACGGGCTCGCAATCGACGATAAAGGGCGGCTCATATCATGCGAACACGGTGATCGCCGTTTATCCATGATGGCGTTTGGAGAGGGAAAACGAACACTTGTCGACAACTACCAAGGAAAACGTTTTAACAGTCCTAACGACATTGCCATCAGTCGCACGGGACGCATCTACTTCACGGATCCCCCATACGGACTTCCGAATCGAGAAACTGACCCAACTAGGGAAATTGATTTCGCAGGCGTTTACCTTCTAGATCGAATCGGTAACGTTTCACTCATCACCGACGAATTGCGCTTCCCGAACGGAGTCGAACTTTCACACGACGAACGCACCCTGTATGTCGCCCAATCCGACCCCGAAAATCCTATTGTCATGGCGTATCCGCTCGAAAATAACGGGAAAGCGGGCAAAGGAACTTTGTTCTTCGATGCCAAACCGCACCGCCATCTCGGTGAAGGAAATCCAGATGGCTTAAAAATCGACCAACAGGGAAATCTATGGGTAACCGGCAATGGAGGCGTCATGATCATCGACCCCAAAGGCAAACTGATCGGGCACCTTTCTACGGGCGAAAGAACCGCAAATTGTGCCTGGGGCGATGATGGATCGACGCTCTATATAACCGCTGACATGTATCTTTGCCGTATAAAGACAAAGGTTACCGGCCGAGAATTCTAAGCAAAAAATGGCTCTACCCATTGTCGCCGACAAGATTAAATAGGATTTTTTCAGTTTTCAGGACGCGGTTAGTTCTACCTGCAAAGGTACACTTATGGTAATGCAGTGGATGAGGCTACCGAGACGATTAATTTAATCTTAATCAAGCCATCTCAAATGGGCGCTTGGATACAAACTTAAAAAGGAAATCCAATACGAATTTCAGAGCCTTGGGGTTTGCCAATTTACCGCTTAGAGGGACGTTTGTAATCACCAAGCTTGAAGGCTTCCAATCCGGACAAAGTTGCTGATTGGTGATGGGCTTAATTGGAGCTATTGCCGGATTAAAAAACCGCTGGTTGGCTCTGGACCAATTGGGTTCGGTCATTCTCCTTAAAACTCTGACTGCACTCTGACTGTAATCAGTGGAATTGCTGTAGACGCCCCAGCCAAACACTAATAGCCCCCGGGCTAAACGATCCGAGCAACTGGGTAGTAAACGCACACAGCTCATCCAATCACCACCTACAACCGCAACGCTACAAAGCACGATACGGCTTCACCCGCATACCATATACTCTAATTAATTCCAGATCCGGACGTTAGCAGGCTATATTCCCACTAACGCACTGTCTCCCACATCTTTCGGGTCTGGTAACCACTACGAACCCGAAAGGAGCCAATCGCATCGATCAGTTCCGTCTTCTTTTCGGCATATTTCGGATCATCCCACAGATTGACTTCTTCCGCCGGGTCATTGCCCAGATCGATCAACTGCCCAAAAGGCTCATCTAAAAACTGAACAAGCTTCCAATCCTTAGTCCGAATCATGGTCACGAAATCGATTGTGTGGAGAAAGACGTCGCGCCCATGCTCCGCTATTACGAACTCCCGACCTTCAAAGGACTCACCCTGCAACGCGGGCATCAGCGTTTCGGCTTCCATCCACTCAGGTTCCTCGACTTCGGCCAAATCCAGAATCGTCGGCCCCACGTCCATTAGCTGACATAATGCATCGACTTTACGACCTCCCTTGAAACGCTTCGGGCACCAGGCGATTAGCGGCACGTTGGTAACGCAATCGTACATGGTCCACTTTTGGATATGACCATGCTCCCCAAGTGCCTCTCCGTGATCGCTTGTGAAGAGAATTACCGTGTCGTCGAGATAGCCGTTCCGCTCGAGCGAATCCATGATCTCGCCCACCTTTTCGTCGATCATGGAAACGTTTGCCAAATAGTGTTCCCAAAGCCGCTGAAGTTGTTCTTCACTCGGATCGTCCAGATGCACCACCGAGTCGTGATCGACCTCGAAATTATGCTCACGCAATTTCTGGTAGGGATCGGGCTGGCCCGCAATGTCCTCGCGCTTGATTTTCGGCAACGGAAGCTTCTTTCCTTTGTACTTCTTTATAAAGCGTTCCGTCGGATCAAAAGGCGGATGAGGTCCTGGAAAACCAATCTCCATAAAAAGCGGCCCATCAGGCTTCGGCTTGGTATCCAGCCACCAGGTTGCCATATCCGCCACAAACATGTCTGAATGCATGTCCTCCGGCAATTCCCATTCGAACGCTCCCATCCGCTCACCGTAGTCCCACCGCTTTCGGTAAAGCGTTCGTTGCTGTTTCACAAGTCCTCGCGCATGTAAGGCTTTGTCCCACTCATCGTAGAAATAGCGTTCCTCCAAATAGCGATCTTTGTTTTCAACCACATAACGCTCATGAAATCCAAGCTTCGTATCGTACGGATATGTATGCATCTTGCCAACGTTAACACAGTAGTAGCCCGAGTCCGACAGGTCACCCACCCACGACTTGCTCCAGGGATCCGCGTTTTTGAGGACACCGGTTGTGTGCGGGTAAGTCCCCGTAAACAAGCTGGCCCGTGAAGGTGCACATGAAGGAGCAGTAATGTAGCACTGACTAAAGGTAACTCCTTCGTTCACGAGCCGGTCCAAATGCGGCGTATCCATATATTCATAACCCAAAGCTCGAATCGTTTCGTAGCGCTGCTGGTCAGTTATGATGAGAATGATGTTAGGGCGATCTTGTTTTGACATAGAAAAATCCTCTAAATCTCATTTTGAAATAAATCTCGTAAAGGAACAGTCGTAACGATTAAAGTTTTACCGAAATCTGCAAGCATAGACTGGGCCTCAGGCTATACTCGGATTTAGCCCTATTTTCTCGAAATCGTCTCATGCGATTGTTTCCTTCGCAATTCCATCTTAGAAAAGGACCCGGCCCTATCGGATAGAGATTCGAGGGTCATTTCACGATCTTCCGTTGCATACAAATCTGCGGAGGCTCGATTGAGGGCCGCCAAACCACATCCCGCAATCGCCGCTACAGGATTCGAAAAACGAATATTTTGCATGTAAATCACGGTCGTTCTAATGCCCCCATATACACGTGAAATGCTATTTGATTTCGAAATGTTGGATCGAAAGGGCTGGTCTATTTGGAACCCGATAAACCTATTCTTCGCTTGCTAGCAACAATCTACTAAAACACGCAGGTCATTTCGCTCCCAAGGTCTACCGCAAATGCACTTTGATCGAGCATGGCCTTCATGAGATCGAATCGGATTTCATTGCAATCCGGATCGCTCCATAGGTTAACGAACTCACCAGGGTCCTTTTCCAAATCGAACAATTCGCCGCTCTCATGGCCGTGATAAACCACGAGCTTGTACCGGTCAGTCCGGATCATGGTGGCATAACTGCCTTCCCAATTCTCTCTTCCCGGAGCAAGGAGGCTTAAGGCTCGATAGTATTCGCAGCGCACGAATTTTCTATGCGCATCAACCTCACTTTCCAGCAAACGACGCAACGACCGACCGATCATCCGCTCGCCTTTTTCGATACCCGCATAGTCTAGCAGTGTAGGGGCAATATCGGTCAGCTCGACAAGGGACCGCTTACGAATGCCTTGAGAAATCACACTTGGCCACGATATAATCAACGGAACATGAACCAATCCTTCGTAAAACCGGCAGCCCTTCGTGATCAGGCCGTGGTCTCCCAGCATTTCGCCATGGTCACTGGTAAAGATGACGATCGTGTCTTCACGTTGTCCACTTCGATTCAGACAATCCAGCATCCGACCTACGTGATCGTCAATTTGCTCAATCATTGCGTAGTAGGCCGCTATCTTCTTTTTCGCTTGAAAACTCTCTGGATCTGATGCGACCACCTGGAAATCGACTCCGGCCAGCTTTTTCTGGGCCGCTAAGTCGCTTTCGCGAAAAAGCGGGTCAGGAACGGATTCCGGATCGTACTTATCAAGATACGACTGAGGGGGGTCAAAGGGCACATGCGGATCGAATATATTCACGCTCATCAACCACGGATGGCCCGCATTCTTCTCCATAAACTCAATCGCCTTGTCCGCACAGAACTTAGTTTGATGCAGCTCGGGTTCCATATACCCTTTTTCCTGATACATTTCACCGAGCGCCCCTTTTTTTTCTTTAACCCATTCCGCATAAGAATGCCCTTTCGGCCACATATCCTTGTGAGAATGGGACCAGTGAAAGACCGAATAACCATCATCCTCAGGCCTAGGCTCGATCCGACCGTGGCAGCCTGCCAAATGCAGCTTTCCGACAAGACCACATCGATATCCAGAATCCGCCAATGTCTTGGTGACCAAAGGTGCTGCCTCCGCCCACCGGTCATTCCCATTTCCGCAACCATGGACGCTACTAGGGTACATTCCCGTGAGAAAACTTGAGCGACTCGGAGTGCAAATAGGACTCTGGCAAAACGCTTTCAAAAAGGCCACTCCCTCGTTCGCCAAACGATCGATGTTCGGTGTTCGAATGCACTCATTCCCTAAACTGCTAATCGTGTCCCAACGCTGCTGGTCGGTGCAGATCCAAAGAATATTTGGTCGACGCTTTAGTTTGTCCGCTACAGGAAATTTTATTGTGCTATATTCGCTAACCATCATTCAACAGACTCCACTATTAAAACCATAGGGCACGACGCTTTACGGCCCTAATAACGGCTCGAAAATATCTATTACGACTCGAAAGCTGTCCACTCGCAAATTTCCATTCCAACATTCAAACCCTTGCTGTATCTTCTTTTCGTTCCCTTGTGTTTAATTTCTTGCGGCAGCCTTTGTCCCGTATCTATCTTTCAGCGTGCTTCATCAAAGACCTACTAACCTATCAAATACTCTTTTTCTGATAGGGGTCCTATCGGGTATCCTCACTTCCACAATAGTTGCCCAGGACAAAGATGAAGATGTGCTTCCTGACATTCAGTCTGTCGAAGATCTGTACCGGACGGGTCAATACGACAAAGCGCTAGAAGCCGCGGTCACTGGACGCCGAATCCAATCTTGGAACGAAGTCTGGTGGCGGTTGGAAGCCATTTCGCTCCTCAAGATGGGCCGGTACGAAGAAGCCCACGAGCTACTGACGCAGGGGCTTTCAAGCAGATACTTCGGCATTCGCCTGCAACTAATCGCTAGAGAGGCGGCCCTGTACGCCGACGATCCTAGGCGGGCCGATCAGATCCTTGACGAGATCGACAACAATATTCGGAGGCGGGGACGCTACTCATACGACCCTGATTCGCTCGTAGCGATCGGTGAGGCGGCCATACTCCTCGGTATTGAGCCGAGGATTATTCTAGAGAACTTCTATAAACGTGCTCAGACGGAGCAGGATCCCACTGTTAGCGCCTTCCTGGCGAGCGGGAATTTGGCTTTGGCCAAAAGTGACTTTAAACTCGCCTCCAAAAACTTCCAAGAAGGCCTCCGACACTACCCTGGAGATCCGAACCTATGGTATGGACTGGCAAGCTCGTTTATCGAAGGCAGTCGTTCCGAATTGCTGCGGTACGCCGAAAACGCTTTGGGCATCAATGAAAAGCACCCTGAAACCCGAGTCCTCATTGCCCAGCACCTTGTGGATGCGGAATCCTACGACGAGGCGATCGAGCAAATCGACATCGCCCTCGAGGTGAACCCTCGCCTCCCCGAAGCACTCGCCTTGAAAGCCGCCATAGCCTACTTGCGAAGCAACGACGACGAGGGAAATTCGTATCGAAAAAAAGCCCTTTCCACCTGGCGAACCAATCCGAATGTGGATCACATGATTGGAAGAAACCTCTCCCGCAAATACTGGTTCAAAGAAGGGGCTGCTTCTCAGCGACTCGCCCTAGCCTATCAGGTGGACTTTCTTCCCGCAAAGATACAACTCGCCCAAGACCTCCTCCGCTTAGGCCGTGAATCCGAAGGATGGGCACTGGCTGATGAAGTACACAATGCCGACCCCTACAATATATCAGCCTACAACTTGGTTACTTTGCGGGATAAAATCGATGACTTCGAAACAATGGAGACCGATCACTTTCGAGTTCGGATTTCGAAAAAGGAAGCTCCCGTCTACGGACAAAGAGCCCTGGACCTGCTTGAGCCTGCCTACGACTATTTGACCAAGCGCTACGGCGTCGAGATAGACGAAAAAGTGACGGTCGAAATCTATCCGAACCCAGCGGACTTTGAGGTGAGAACCTTTGGTATGCCCGGCAACCCAGGCTATCTGGGAGTTTGCTTCGGACCGGTGTTTACTATCAATAGTCCCGCTACCAGTCTCGCCAATTGGGAGTCCGTCCTCTACCACGAATTCTGCCATACCGTCACTCTGACGCTCACCAGAAATCGGATGCCAAGGTGGCTGAGCGAGGGCATTTCCGTTTACGAAGAACGGGAACGAAACGGTTCTTGGGGCCAAATGATGACCGTTGACTATCGGAACCGGATACTGGAGGGGCGGATGCAGAAGATCAGTGAAATGAGTGCGGCTTTCCTTAATGCCCAAAGTGGCGAAGACACTCAATTTGCTTACTTCCAATCTTACCTCGTAGTAAAGTTCATCTACGACAACTATGGCTTGGAGCCGATGAAAGCGACCTTGCGAGCCCTCGCCAACGGAACTGAAATGAACGCCGCGCTCGCCCAACATGTCGCTCCTCTTGGAGATCTCGACAAGCAGTTCCTGGAGGACGCCAAAAGCCAAGCTGCCAAGTTAGGAGGCTCGTACACATTCGAGAGAACCGAGAGTATCATGAAAAAAGCGATCGCTGTAATCACTCCAGAAAACAATTACTTCGATGAAATGGAAGCTCTCAAGCCGGTTATAGAAGCCGAAGACTGGGAGACCGCCCGGGTCGAGCTAGAAGCCGTCATCGAAAAATCTGGCTATTTGCCAGGTCAAGAGAATGCTCACAAACTCCTTGCCTATGTCTACGAGCAACTGGGGGAAACCGAGCTTGAAAAGGAAACCCTTACTCAAATCGCCGAAAACGAAGGTCACACAATCGAGCCGATTGAGCGACTGCTGTTTATCGCTTTAGAGCAAGATGATCCTCCTTCTGTACTCAGATGGGCGAATCAGTGGATCGCGATCAGGCCCATGGCGGTCGAACCCTGGCGGGCCCTGTTTTCGACTCACGCCCGCTTTCAATATGGAACTGCCGCGATTCCCGCCGGACAAGTTCTTCTCGAACTCGATCCCCCCGATGTAGCAAAAGTCCACTATACCTTGGCCCAGCAACATCTTCGAAGAGACCCCGACGCGGCTAAACGCCACACCCTCATGGCTCTCGAGGAAGCTCCCCGCTTTCGACTAGCTTATGAGTTACTCGACACGCTAAACGGAAGACAGTCCAAATAGGACAGAAGACCCAAACCAAAAATAGAATCAACTCAGCCAGCAATGAACTCATCCGCTTACAGATTTTCATTCATTCTTTCGATCACAATCTCGTTCCTTCTTAACGCTAAGAGCCAGCGTTACGACAATCGAGCCGGTGTTCCAGAGTGGCAGGTGGACTCTGAATTCAAACAGGACGTCTTCACGTTTGCTCGGGTGCAATACAGTTCAGGCGGCGGCAGAGGCGGTCATAGCGGATGGGGAGGCCGCGGACGGGGCTGGGGACGTGGCGGATGGGCTACAGACTACCCCGATGCGGAACTCAATTTCGCTTTTCGACTCCAGCAGATGACCAGCCTGAAAGTGAACCCAGACTCCGTTGTAGTCGAGCTCACTCAAGAGGATTTGTTCAACTATCCTTTTCTCTACATCATCGAGCCGGGTCGCCTGATTTTCATGGATGACGAAGTGACGGCCCTTCGGAAATACCTAATCAATGGCGGTTTCCTCATGGTAGACGATTTTTGGGGTGACGACGAGTATGACAATTTCTACTACGAGATGAAACGTGTTTTTCCTGATCGCGAGCCCGTCGAGCTATCTATTGACCACCCAATTTTCCATATGGTCTTTGACCTAGAGGAAAAGCCTCAAGTGCCCAGCGTTGGGCACGCCGTTCAGGCCTACAGAAGTGGATACGGCATCGTCAGCCATCAGGGATATGGGACGGAAGAAGTGCACTACAAGGCCATCTTTGACGACGACGGGCGCATCATGTGCATCATTTGCCACAACACCGATCTAGGTGACGGGTGGGAAAGGGAAGGTGAGGACGAATGGTACTTCAGAGAATTTGCGGAGAAAAGAGCCTACCCAATGGGCATCAATATTATTTTTTACGCCATGACCCACTAGTGTATTCAATTTCTTAAACCTTAACCAACGAAACCAATTTTATGTCATTACTAGAAACCACAGAGGAGCAGGAAAACGCATTTAATCGACTGCAAGAGGGCAGGAAAAGAGTCGAGACGGAACTCGGCAAAGCCATCATCGGACAAGAGGAAGTCGTCGAGCAATTGCTGTTGGCTTTAATTTCTGGTGGGCACTGTCTGATCACGGGTGCTCCCGGCCTCGCGAAAACGCTTCTAGTCAAGTCTGTCGCCAAGGTGTTCCGGCTGGATTTCCAAAGAATCCAGTTCACCCCTGATTTGATGCCTGCCGACATAACGGGGACGGAAATCCTCAATAATACCCCAGAGGGAAGGAAGCTGGTTTTCTCAAAAGGTCCGATTTTCACCAATATGCTTTTGGCGGATGAAATAAACCGTACTCCGCCAAAAACGCAGTCCGCCCTCCTCGAGGCCATGCAAGAGCACCAAGTGACGGCCGCCGGGACTCGCCACACTTTGTCGGAACCCTTTTTCGTCCTCGCTACCCAAAATCCAGTTGAAATGGAAGGCACCTACCCGCTTCCCGAAGCGCAGCTCGACCGCTTTCTTTTTAACGTCCTTATCGATTACCTTCCCGAAGCGGATGAAATCGCAGTCGTGAAACAAACCACCTCAAAAGAGCACGATCCCATTGAGTCGATCTTTTCAGCAGAAGACATCATCGAGTTTCAACACCTAGTTCGCAAGGTTCCCGTTTCCGACGAAGTGATCGCCTTCGCCGTAAAACTGGTTGCCGCGTCTCGTCCTAAAAACCTAGAATCGCCTGATTTCGTCAAAGCCTGGGTCAGTTGGGGTGCCGGCACCCGCGCCGCCCAAGGTCTAATCCTCGCTGGGAAGGCATTGGCTCTCTGGCAATCCCGGGCCCACGTGACCAAAGACGACATCGTCAGGCTGGCTCCTCCAGTACTGCGTCACCGCATCTTACTCAACTACCGGGCGGAAGCGGAAAGCGAAACGATTGAAACCGTGACCCAGAAACTCATCGAGCATATGCAGTCGTAATCGAGATTTTCCCAATTGCCTTCATTCTAAATGTCCACCGCTAACACAATCGGTATCGATCCCGCCGCCCTCTTCGCCATCCGCGACTTGGAGCTTCGGGCGCGTGTCGCAGTGGAAGGTCTATGGTCAGGACTTCATCGCAGCCCGCTGGAAGGTTTCTCGGTGGAGTTTACGGAATACCGAAACTACTCACCGGGCGACGACTTGCGCTACTTAGACTGGAAAGTCCTCGGTAGAACGGATCAGGAGTTCATCAAAAAATTCGAGGACGAAACCAATCTTCGCTGCATGATTTTAGTGGATACGAGCCGGTCCATGAAATTCACATCGGGCGAAGCATCCAAGGCGGAATACGCACGAACCTTGGCAGCGACACTCAGCTACTTTCTCCTACAGCAGCGAGACGTTTTTGGGCTGGGACTGATCGACCGCGATCTTCATCAATTTTTACCTGCTCGATGGCGGCCGGGCCAGTTCAAGAGATTGCTTTCTCTTCTCAGCATGGATTCTGAGGGTAAAGAAACCAACCTTGGCAATGGGCTCGACCAGATTGGCAAGCTGACTCCGAAACGGAGCCTCATTATCGTCATTTCCGATTTCCTTTCACCACCGGAGGAATGGGAGAAGTCAATGGGCCAATTAATCGCCGCCGGGCACGATGTACGAGCGATTCAGATACTCGATTCCGCCGAGCTCGATCTGGAATTCGGTAAAGCATCCCAATGGGAAGACCTCGAAACGGCAGAACAGATCTACATCGATCCCAATGAAGCCCGCAGTGCCTACAAAGCGAGCTTCGAAGCGCACCAGTTAACGATAAGCCGCACACTGGAAATGAGGGGCATTCGTCATCTCATCGCTCCCACAAACAAGCCTCTGGACTTCGTTCTGATTGATCTTCTCAGACGCCAGCCACTGAAAGGACGAGTCGGCCTATGAACCTCCTGTCTCCATGGTTTTTGGCCGGTGTAGCCCTTATTGCGGGACCCATCATATTTCACCTTATACGCAGGGCGACTAGAGACCGTATCCGCTTTTCGGCAACTCAGTTCCTGAAAGAGTCCCCCCCGCTCCTAGAACGGAAAAGCCGCATTCAAAACCCATGGCTTCTGGCATTACGCTGCCTCGTCGTTGCTCTACTCGCCCTAGCCTTTGCCCGCCCATTCATCGAATCAAACCTACCAGTCACCCCAAATGTCCCTCCTCCGAATACACTCGTTCTCATCTTAGATAGCAGCGCGAGCATGCAGCGTGAAGGGGCCTGGACTAACGCGATCCAACAAGCGGAATCCTACATAGAGGATCTAGAGAGCCAGGATCAGCTATCAATCATTTCCGTCGCTTCGAATGCCCGATTGAAACTTCCGTTTGATCGATGGAGCGAATGGCCACCAAACGAACGCCAAACACTCGCAAAAGCCCTACTCTCAGAAATGAAACCGAGTTGGGGCTCAAGCCAGCTGGATGATGCTATCGAGTTGGCGTTGGCTGAACTCGAACAGGTGGATGAAGGCGCCGCCGCAACCTCCAAGAAACGCATTGTGCTTCTTTCTGACCTGCAGAAGTCCGCTCGCATCGCCGGGATAGCAGGTCGCGAATGGCCGGAGGAGTGCCAGTTTGAGATTAAAACTATTTCAGGAAATCACTCTGGCAATGTCGGCATTTATTGGCTTGGCTGGACAGGCAAGGGAGATCAAAGAAAAATGCGAATCGGCGTTCAAGGTTCCGGAAAAACTGACGATCCCGAACTCGCTCTATCACTGTCTAATGCGACCTCAAGAGCCGAACTCGCCAAACCAACCAAGTTGTACTCTAATTCTGGTGACAAAAAACTCGTTCTTCTAGACGTTCCTGCCGGCATGGAGGGTCCATTCAAAGTGTCTCTAAGTGGCGACTCTGACAGCTTTGACAACACCCTTTTCGTAGCCGAAGAAAGGCCTAGGCCCATAGGCTTGCACTACTTCGGCGAGATTGAGAACGCGGACAATCCGAATCAGGCAGCCTTCTACATTAAGCGCGCCACATTGGGATGGGAGGACCCAATTGTTAATTTTGGAACTCCTGACAGGGTCGATGACGAAGAAAATCGCGCGGCACCATTTATTCTAATAGATTCCGTTCTGGATAAGAATTCAGTCGCCTCAGTTAGATCTAGAATTTCCGAGGGTTCACACGGCCTGCTTCTCCTCGACCATCCGGATCGTATTGAAGTCGCCGCATCCCTACTAGGGGAAAATGGATGGAGAGCCGGGACGGAGAACCCAACTGACTCTCGATTGGGGACAATCGATTTCCAACACCCTTCCTTCAACCTTTTTGCCGATCCTCGTTTCAGCGATTTTTCCCGTATTCGATTCTGGCATACTCATACCGTTCGCCTTCCGGAAGACTCGAACGCCGTCGCGATCGCCCAATACGATGACGAATCCCCAGCGATACTAGAAGTGTCCATTGGAACCGGTACACTTACCATTTGGGTGGGTGACTGGGCGCCTAAGTACAGCCAATGGGTCCTTTCCACCAAATTTGTGCCTTGGCTTCAGAGGCTTTTCGAGAGGGCCGCCGGTGGACCGGATCAGCCCAGCGTCGTAAGCATTGATGCCGTCCGTTCCCAATTCAGTTCCCCTACCGCGAGCTGGCAACTCCTAGACGCGGATGTCTCCTCAAGCGAAACCCCAGCTCTACCGGGCCTCTACCGGCTACGCGATGGGAGATCCGACCGCTGGATTGCCTTACAAATTTCCTCGGAAGAGAGTGAATGGGAAACCCACGCTTTCGAGGATTGGGAACGACTAGGAGCACCGTTGGGAGGATCCTCATCACTCGCGGAATCTAAGATCCCGACCGAAGCTGAACTCCGAACTCAAAACGCTGTCGAACTGGAGAGCCAGCAACAGATTTGGCGTTGGGTCATCATCTTCGTCGCCATCCTTCTCGCAACTGAGAGCCTGATTGCCCTAAAACTTCAAAATAGAGAGGACACCGTTGCCGTATGAAGCCTAAGCAAACAGTGCTCATAGAAGCGATTGGTTCACACGCTGACCCAAGGCTGAGAGGAGAAACCCACGAAGTCGCCAAACGGATTCGATCGACCCGCTTGATGAAGCGGCAATCACGCCGATGGCTCATCGCGTTCACGATTGCACTCGCTTTAATCGTGAGTGCCTACCTCGTTTCGGTCCTCGCCACGCTTTTGATCGTTGGGATTTTGACTATCATCGCAGGCACGCTCTTCTTGAATCGCAGCGAGTCGAATCGCACACCCTTGGACTACATCGCGGCCGCCCAGGCGATCGAATCCGTAAACCCTTCTCTTAAGCAAGCGTTGTCTACAGCTATGGAACAAGGCGACTATCGCCGCGGACCTCTAAACTTTCTGCAGGGAAAACTGATCGATGAAATACTCGACCACAACACCATCAACTCGTGGCAGCAAGTAGGCACGGAAGACTATAAAAAGTATCTCTTCAGAAATCTGGCCGCTACTTTGCCCATATGGGGTCTACTTGTCGTGGCCTTCCTCGTAGAGCCTAAGCAAACCGAGCGTCTGAGGGTCATTTCATCAACTGCTTCGCTCACTGTCAGTCCAGGCGACACTGAAGCGGAACGAGGTTCGACCGTGGTCATCACGGCTCGATTCGAAGGCGAGTCCCTCCCTAAAGATGTAGAGCTCGTCACCTTGTTCCCTAACGGGAACTCTACCCGAAACATCATGGGCCAAAGCCTTTCGGATCCTGTATTTGTTCACTCCCTACGCAAAGTGGACTCCGATCTCCGTTACCATGTCGCGGTCGACGGGAGAGATTCAGAGGCCTACAAAATAGAAATCTTTGAGCTTCCTGCTCTGATACAGGCAGATGCGAATCTGGATTTCCCAGACTATACCCAAATACCCGATCGGCTCGTCGAAGACACGCGACGCATCAGCGCGGTCGAAGGAACCCATCTCACCTACTCTTTTAAAACGAACAAGCCGATCGAAGTAGCGAAATTGGTCGGTCGCGACGGCCAGGAAGTCCTTCTTGAAGCGGCCAATCCAGAAAGTACGCGGTTTGAAACTTCACTTATCGTGGAAGATTCGCTTCGAATGGCACTAGAACTCAGTGATGAAAAGGGACGGAAAAACCCTTTTCCTCCCGATATACGAATCGAGGCTCTTCCCAACAAAAAGCCTGAACTGTCAATCGCATTTCCGCGGGGCGACCAGCGGGTCTCCCCCATTGAGGAGATCGCCTTGGAGGCAGAGGCGAGAGACGACTTTGGGCTACTCGACTATGGACTTGCTTTTAGTATTGGAACAGAGCCACCCGTTTACCTTTCTTCGGCCGACAAGAACACGCTCGATCTAGACTCGGATTTTGAGACCATTCTCTATTTAGAAGAACAGTCCGTAGCAGCAGATGACCTTCTGTCATGGTGGGCTTGGGCCGATGATTATGGCCCCGACGGGGAATCACGCCGGTCTACCAGCGATCTTTATTTCGCCGAGGTCAGGTCTTTGGACGAAATCTTTCGCGAAAATGAAAGTGCGGGCGCTCAAGGACAACAGCAACAAGGGAATCAAGGAGAGGAGTTGATTGAGACTCAACGCCAGATCACGATCGCGCTCTGGAAATTGAAGCAGCGCAGTCTTTCCGACGATTCGTTTATAGAAGACGCGAAGGTCATCAACGAGTCGCAAACAGAAGCATTACAAGAGCTCGAGGCATTGAAGGAGAGGCTTGAAGAAGAGAAGGCGAAAACGGCTGCAGAGTTGGCGGGTTCCCTTATGGAGAACGTCCTCATCTCATTGGACACCGTTATCATCGATGGAGTTGAGGATCCCTTGGACAAGGCTGCTTCGAACGCGCAGGGAGCCACTCAAGCTCTGCTCCGTATACAGCCCAAGGAATTCAACGTATCACGATCTCGCCAAGCGGGTGGTGGCGGAGGAGGCCAATCACGCAACCAGCGACAACTCGATCAACTGGATTTTCGCCAAGAGGAGAACCGGTATGAGACCGCCAGCCAAGCACAGAGCCTGACATCTCCCGAACAAAAGGAGCAACTACAAGTGCTGAGCAAACTCAGTCAATTAGCCCGTCGCCAGGAGGATATCAACAAGCGCCTGCAGGAACTCCAAACCGCGATCGCTCAGGCTAAAGATGAAGAGGAGCGCGAAAGGATTCGTCGCGAGCTAAAGCGCCTAGAGGGGGAACAGCAGCAAATGCTGGCCGATGTCGACGAGACGCGACAACGGATGGACCGACTTCAGTCAAATGAGAACAACCGCGAGGCACGTCAGCAACTCGATCAAGCTCGTGAAGAAATGCGCGAAATCGGCGAGTCACTGCGCAACGAGCAGATCTCTCAAGCCCTCGCCACCGGCACACGTGCCCAGGAAAATTTGGAGGATCTCAGAGAGGATTTCAGAAATGAAACTTCCAGCCAATTCACCGAGCAACTTCGCGAAGCGAGAAAGACGGCTCGAGATTTGGCAGAAAACCAGCGAAACATTAGCGAAGCTGTCGAAAACCTAGACCAGGAGGGTGGCCCTCGCTTGGACAATTCAGAGGACCGCGAGGAAATCGCAGAACGCATCGCTAAACAGCAGGAGAGACTCGGTTCGCTGATGAGAGATTTGAGAGAGGTCACTGAGGCATCTGAATTCAGTGAACAGAAGCTCCATCGAGAGCTCTACGACCTCCTCCGCGAGCAAAGTCAAAGCGAAATCAACGATCAACTGCAAACGAGTTCCGAAATGTTGCGCCAAGGATTCGTCGAACAAACCCAGAGCATGCAACCGGAGTTGCAGCGTAGCTTCGACGAACTGCAGCAGAACGTCGAACAGGCCGCGAGCAGTGTCCTAGGGGATGAAGCGACTTCCCTTAGATTTGCCCAGGAGGAACTCGATTCGCTTTCTCGCGATCTTCAAGCCGATAATGGCGAACAAGAAGGAGTTCAACCGGGTCAGGAAGAAGGTCAAAGAGGGTACAGTATCCAGATTCTGGATTCAATTGAGGAAAATCCGGGCCAGTCAATAGCCGACGCCGGCGAGCCTGGATCCTATCAACAAGGCAGACCGGAAAACAATCAGCCTAGGCAACAACCCTCCGATCAACCAGGACAACAACCTGGATCCGGTCAACTCGGTCAAGAGCCCGGGCAGTCTCTCGCCCAGCAACCGAACGAGGGTCAAGGAAAGCAGCCCGGGCGTTCTCCTGGCGGCGAAGCAGGCGGAAAGGGGCAGCAACCGGGGCAGTCTGGACAATCAGTCACCCAACAACCCAACAGTGGCCGAGGGCAGCAACCCGGACAGAGTCCAGGTAGCAACCAACCGGGACAAGGCCGACAACCCGGCTCCCAAGGAGGCGGATCTCCCATTGGTGGCCGTGGTGGCGGGTATGGCGGTAGTGACATCGCTTCTGCCCTAGACGATTTTCTTCGCGAGTTTTCAAGTAATCCTGGAAACGAGTCTCCTCTCACTGGCAGAGGCTTCAACGACTGGGCCGAGCGGCTCCGTACGGTCGAGGAACTCGTGGATCAGCCGGATATTCGCCAGCGACTTTCTCAAGCTCGCGAAGAAGCGGAGCGTATTCGGGCGGAGTTTCGACGGCACGGATCGGAGCCAAAGTGGGGCGTTGTTAATGATGGCATCATTGCTCCCCTCAACGACGCTCGTACTTGGGTAGCCCAGGAGCTCGCACGCTACGAAGATCCGAATGCCCTCCAGCCCATCGATCGCGATCCAGTGCCGCGTGCCTATCAAGAATCCGTGAGAAAATACTATGAATCTCTTGGCGAGAAATAAGCTCACGACCCAGCGGTCTGCCGATGAAGGTAGGGAGGACCGGCCCGGTCCTCCGCAAACGCCTAAACAACCGAAGGATCGTGCCGGTCCTCCTTACCCTCACGCATCCGCGTGCTCAACGTTATGATAGGAGCGATCACCTTAAACGGAGATAGTTGGTGGTGGGTGTCTATTCTGGTCGGCATCGCCCTGCTAGGTTCTTCCTATTTCGCCTGGAAAAGCGAGGGCCGACTCATCAAAGGGTACGCCCTTGGCTTTTCACTACGCACTTTGGGAATTGTTCTTTTGCTCCTTTGCCTACTAGACCCCCATTGGACCGGAGAGCGTCCCGCTAAAGGAGCCAATATCGTAGCAGTGGTTGCGGATAACAGTCAAGGTATGCAGCTAAGCGACATCGGGCAAGAAGAGAGCCGGGGGGAAATTCTAAAAGGAAGACTGGCCGGAACAGAGGCCTCCTGGCTGAGCGAGCTGCGTGAAAACTTTCAAGCCCGATCCTATCGCTTCGACCGGGAACTCAGACGCGTGACCGATTTTGCCAGTCTGGACTTCCAAGGGGATCGAAGCAATCTGGCCTATTCTCTCCAACAGCTGAAAGAGCGATTCGAAGGCCTACCCCTGGCGGGGATATTGCTGTTCACCGATGGAGTCGCTACCGACTCCGCAGCGATCGACAGTATCAACCTGAGCACCCTTCCCCCAATCTATCCCGTAGTGGTCGGAGACTCGACCCCATTGCCTGACTTGAGCATCGAAAGAGTCGAGCTCAGGCAAACCGCTTTTGACGACGCCCCTATCTCGCTTAAAGCGTTTGTATCCTCTGCTTCCCTACCCGCCCAGAATGTTTCCGTAAGCGTTGCACCAATCGAAATCCGAGACGAGCTTCCCTCAGTTAGCGACGAGTCCTATCTTCCTCGACCCCAGTCCTTCCGCACCCAGGCTAGCGGATCGAACCACAGCCTCGTTTTTGACTGGCGCCCGATTCGTACGGGCATTCAGTTTTACCGGCTCTCGACAAGTAACTTGAGTTTGGGAGAAGAGGCCACTGCGGCGAACAACGAGCGTATCGCCATGGTGGACGGGGGGCAAAAGGCCTTTCGGATTCTCTATGTCACCGGACGCCCCAACTGGGAATACAAGTTTCTCAACCGCGCCCTCCACAAAGATCCGCAGTTGCAGATGACCGGTTTGATCCGGGTCGCCCGTCGTGAGCCTAAGTTCGAATTCAAGGGCCGCTCTGGAGAGTCCAGCAATCCGCTCTACCGCGGATTTGGACGCGACGAAGAAGAAACCGAAGACTATGACCAGCCGGTTCTCATACGGGTCAATGCACGCGATGAGAATGAACTCAGTGACGGATTTCCGAAAACGGCCGAAGAATTGTTCGAGTATGACGCCCTGATCATTGACGATCTCGAAGCCGAATTTTTCAGCTTCAATCAGCAGACGCTGATCCGACGCTTTGTATCCGATCGAGGGGGTGGGCTCCTTGCACTCGGCGGAGCGGACGCTCTGGACCACGGCGGTTATGAAGAAACGCCGATTGCAGGAACCCTTCCCATTTACCTCGACCAGACTTTCAAACGAGCCTCAAGCGAGAACCTATCTTGGAAGCTCACTCGCGAAGGCTGGGTCGAACCGTGGACGAGAGTCCGACCATTGGAAACGGACGAGCGAGCGCGACTCAATACCATGCCCCCCTTTCGCGTGTTGAATACGATTCCAAAGATCAAGCCAGGAGCTCGCGTTCTCGCGGAGGTCGAAAACTTGCTGGGAGACCGATACCCGAGCCTTGTCGCGCACAACTTCGGAGCAGGAAAAGTCGCCTGCGTCGCCATCGGCGACATGTGGCGATGGGGGATGCGAGGTGAAAGCGAGCAAGAAGACCTGGCTCGACTTTGGCGGCAGATCGCCCGTTGGCTGGTAACAGACGTTCCCAAGATTGTAGAAATAGAGGCCAAAGAATCCTCAAAGGGCATTGTGCTTAATGTTGAAGCTCGAAACGACGACTACAAACCACTCGATATCGGGCAGGCTCGAATCACCATCCAACGCGTGGACTTAACGGAAGAAGAGCTCACGACCTACAAGGGCTTTACCGAGGTCGATCTTTTCGCGGAACCGATTATCGACTCTCCCGGACGGTTTACGACTACCTTCGCCTCACAGGACGAAGGGGCCTACATTGCGAGTGTCGAAGTTCTAGGACCCGAAGGCGAAGTAATCGGCATGGCAGAGACGGGTTGGGTCAACGAACCTCTGGCAAATGAATATCGTGCTCTTTCACCCGACCGGGATTTACTCCAGCGTATTGCAAACCAAACACGGGGTGTAGTACTCGATTGGAATGCCCTTGCTACTATCGGGGACAAACTATCCAAGCAACAAACGCCCATTACAGAAATCTGGTCGTATCCGTTATGGCACAACGGCTGGCTTTTCGCTGCGTCCCTTTGCTGCTTCTTAGCGGAGTGGGGATGGCGTCGGAAGAAGGGACTCGCATGAAGACTTTTCTCATAGCCTCTGCCCTTCTCTTCTCGAGCGTATCCTGGGCTGAAACGAAGGAAACCGAACATGAGCTCCTTCTCATTTTGGGGGCGCCCGGAGAAGAACGTTTCGCCAATGGTTTTCAGTCGGCAGCAAGCGCCTGGGAAAAGGCGGCTGCATCGACAAATGCCAGCATTACGATCGTGGGCCTAGAGGCGTCTAATAGAGTAGATCGAGCACTAATAGAAGAATGGGTAACGAATTTGAAGAACGATAGCACCATACCCGCCTGGATCGTCTACATAGGCCATGGAACCCATACCCAGAAAAGCACACTGCTCAATCTACGGGGTCCCGATCTGAGCGCTGTGGTGCTGGGCGAATGGCTTGACCCTCTCGAACGCACTCTGATTTTCGTTCATGGCGGTTCGGCATCCGCCCCATTCATCAATCGCCTTTCCAAGCCCAACCGTATCCTTATTACCGCTACACGAAGCGGCACTGAGCTTAACTACGCCCGTTTTGGAGAACGCTTTGCCCGCGTTATTTCGTCACGGGAAGGCGACGCCAATCAAGATGGACAGGTTTCTCTGCTAGAAGCCTTTGTGTCCGCTGCCCAATCTGTGAAACAGTTTTATGAGGACGAAGGCCGACTCGCCTCTGAGCACGCACTCATTGACGACAATGGAGATTCAGTCGGCACTCCGGCTGACTGGTTTCGCGGAGAACGGCTGATCAAACAACCGGAGGGAGACACTATTCCCGACGGATTTCGTTCGCGCCAAATCGCCTTCATCGCTTCCGAACAAGAACGACTTCTTACCCCAGATCAGCGATTCGCCCGCGACCGTTTGGAGGCGGAACTCGAAACCCTACGAGCTAAGAAGGAGAAACTAGACGAGAGCGAATACTACGATGCGCTCGAAAAAATCCTTCTCGAGCTCGGTGAAATCTACCTCCACGTCAAGAACGAGTCTTGAGACAAAAGGACGCCTCGTCCCTACAAACCGCTCTAATTAAATCAACTCAAACCTTTGAAATGAATATGTTGCAAACCGGTAAGAAAAGTTTACCCGCCTGCATCAGTTCGTTAAACCTATCGAAGCGTTTGAAAGACTTCGAGGACGCAGCGATGGATGAGCCCTACCTGCTGACAAGCGATGAGGTCCAGTTTAAAGGCATCAGGAGCTTCTCTAGCGAACTGATGGATGTAATCGAATCAAAATCCACTACCTTCCTCAACAAGAACGCAACTCATTCTGGTCAACTGGCCACGCCCGAAAAAGCCGTAAACTGGCAAGTTTTCGTTACGGGTATAAAGATTTAAAGATATTTATACAACTATCATGGTCTATTCAAACAATTCCAATGATTCGGCGTACACAATTCGCTACAGTCGCTCTTGTATAATCTCAGCGTTCGTAATACCGAAGATTGAATCGAGAGAAGATCTACCTAGAAGCATGACGTACAAAGTGCCAAAGTGGCCAACCCAAGCACCACAAAAAATGTGATATCTAGCCGATTTAGGCAGCTAGTGGCATCACCCAGCACTATTGAACAAGAAATCCGAATTGACGTTCAACCATAGTAGTGCGACACCGCCTGAATTCTACCCAAACGCACTTTATCAACAACAATGAGAACATCTAATCCTGCACTTAACGACAAGGTATTCGATCTGGGACGCTCCACTGGGGACGTCATGACGATCAACGGAACGGTGAACCGTACGGGTATTCTAATTTGCTTGCTCATGTTCACGGCCATTTTCAGCTGGGACCGCGCCTACAGCGCTGTGAATCCGGGAGAGCTCTACCCATGGCTCATTGGAAGCGGTATCGCAGGGTTCGTCGTGGCGCTTATAACAGTTTTTAAAAAGACCGCTGCTCCGATTACCGCTCCGATCTACGCGGCGATAGAGGGCATTCTCCTCGGCATATTGTCCGCCTTTTACGAGATGCAGTTTCCTGGTCTCGTTTTCCAAGCAATCCTTCTGACTTTTGGAACGCTCTTTGCCCTGTTGATGGCCTACCGCTCTGGGGTCATAAAGGCGACCGAGAATTTTAAGCTTGGCGTTTTCGCCGCCACTGGAGGCATCGCTCTCATCTACCTGACTACCTTCATACTTAGCTTCTTCGGAGTATCCATCCCCTATATTCATGGAAGCGGCACCATTGGAATCTTGTTCAGTCTCTTCGTCGTTGTGATCGCTGCCCTCAATCTAGTGCTCGACTTCGACTTTATCGAAAGAGGGGCCGAGCGAGGAGCGCCCAAATACATGGAATGGTATGCTGCCTTCGGCTTGCTCGTAACCCTCATATGGCTCTACATCGAGATGCTCCGTCTTCTTTCAAAACTGAGGGGTCGGTAGGTATCCGGAAAATGGGATTCAACCTTTTACGACTCAAGTCCCAAAGTATTTTATGGTAGCGGGCATTCTCCGATTACCCACATATTGGATCCTTTAATGAGCACACGAAGACCGCCCTCTAAACTAGACAGACGACGTGTTGAACCGAATGGAATTCGGTAAACACTTACCTCAAAATCTCCAAGAACTCTTCAGGAGTCCAAGCACTTTTGTCGGAGCGTTTGGCGATCGTGCCGTCTTCGTCGATCAAGACAGTGGCCAGGCTGTGCATTATGGTATCCACCTTGTCTATAGAGGTGACACCATGAGACTTGACTAGATTGCGAACCGCCGACTTTGGGCCGGTGACAAACTTGAAGTTGCTTCCATCGATTCCGTAGGCCTCCGCGTATTGTCGGAGTACTCCGGGCGTATCGTATTGCGGGTCCAGTGTGATGGAGACAAAATTTACGTCCAGCTTGGAAGCCTGGGCAAGCTTCTGCAATTGAGCCATTTTTGAGGTCGATAGCGGGCACATGTTGGCATCTGTGCAGCGGGTAAAAATGAAATTCAGCATGAGGGGCTTACCGTAAAACTGGTCGTTGGTAACGACTTCGCCAAACTGGTCGAGCAGAGCGAAGTCGGGCGATTCGTCCCCTTCCCCATAGTAGTAGCCCGACGGAAGTCTTTTGGCCTGTTCCTGCAATCGCTGATTTACGCTCTTCAAGTCATTCGAAACCTGTTCGTCGAGCGGCCAGATCTTGATTAACTGAAAAGCCCCGTTTTCATCTCGTATTAAACGAGCCCGGATTTTCTGTCCTTCTTTGCCATTTTTCAAATCGCCGGCGGACACTTCGAACTTCATCGTCATCGCTGGCATCAAATCAGGTATATCTTCATGAGCCACTTCCAGCAGACCCGCCGCCTCATCGACCGCGATAATCGTGCCAATCAGCAGATGGCCTTCCGTGTCCCCATCTCCCAAGGATACCTCCTTTGGGCTGCAACCCGCCAACATCCCAAAGACGAGTACCCAGACCGAGCTCTGCTTAAAACGCTTATTCACCCAACTAATATTTTTAAGTTTCCGATTCATTGTCTGGAAATTGTTTAAACTATCGCTACTCTCCTTATGCAAACAACTTTCCGATGAAATCAAAACCAGAAGCGTTCGATTATACTGCATACAAGCCATTCTTATTTTGGTTTGGATTCTTTACGCTCATTTGGATCACCTTCCTCCTTTACGCCGGTGGTTTCACTACCAGTATTCGGGCGGGGATGGCCTTTCTCGACTGGCCGCTATCCAACGGCTCGATCAATCCTGAGGGATGGCTGGAGAATGAAGATATGATGGCGGAGCATAGCCACCGCCTCCTAGGAGCGATCATGGGACTCCTTTCCATTGCTCTTTGCGTCACAGCATACGTGCAGAGGGCGAGCCCACGGATCCGAAAGCTAGGAATCTGGCTGGTCATAATCGTCGTGACCCAAGGACTGCTCGGAGGTCTCCGCGTAAAGCTCGATGCCCTCAATCTCGATATCGATCATAATTTGTACGCCCAGACCTTCGCCGTCGCCCACGGCACTCTGGCCCAAATTTTTCTCTGTCTGCTTGTCGCCTTCACAGTAATGAACAGCAAGTCCTGGATCCAGCGAAAGGCAGGATTCACCGCAGCCCCCTCTAGCAGCGTAAGTCTCTTCGGCCTGATTGCCTGCCTTACAATCATACTCCAACTGATCATGGGAGCGGTAATGCGGCACAGCTATGCTGGACTAGCGATCACGAGCTTTCCCTACAGTCATCCCGATGGCTACTGGATCCCTCCCGCATTCAACTTCAAGGTCGCCATCCATTTCGCACATAGGGTCGGTGGCATAGTGGTAAGCATTGCAATTATTGCGTTCACAATGAAGATATGGCAAGAATCGCAGAGCCGCAAAGCGTTAGGCAATTCAGCGATCACCCTTATCGCCCTCCTGGGAGTCCAGATTTACCTGGGAGCCATGACCATCTGGACAGTGCGAAATCCCCACGTAGCGACTTTCCATATGCTAAATGGGGCTTTTCTTCTATCGATTTGTTGGATGATGACTCTCCGAAGCTTGAAATTTCGATTGGAAGCCCCACACCTTTCTCAACGCGCACCCGAAACGGACGTTCTGCTCGGCGAATTGGAAAAAACTGGTCACGCATGAGCCTAAAACAGCGTAACCACATTTTAACCGCCAGCGAATTGATCGATCAAACGAGCAAGAAAGACTTTCCGTGGTTTGCATTCTACGAACTTACCAAGCCACGACTGAGCCTGCTATCATTGATCACAGCACTCGTGGGTTATCTGGCCGCACTACCCAGCCGAGATCTGACTTCGCTTCTCAATTTCCTCAGCGGCACCGCCCTTTGTGCTGCGGGAGCTGCAACATTAAATCAATGGCTCGAACGGGAGCCAGACTCGATTATGGAACGGACCCGGGAACGCCCCATTCCCAATCAAATGATAACGCCGCAAGCCGCCCTGATCTTCGGTCTCACCCTCTCAGTAGTCGGTTCTCTTCAACTCTACTTTGGAGCCAATCCACTCGCAGGATTCCTAGGGGCAGCCACGATCATTAGCTACGTGGTGATCTACACCCCCATGAAGAAGACGACCCGCTGGGCAACTGAATTTGGGGCGATTCCCGGGGCGATCCCTCCTCTAATCGGCTGGGCAGCGGCTGAAGGGACTATCACAACTCTCGCCTGGATAATCTTCGGGATTCTGGCTATATGGCAAATTCCTCACTTCATGGCAATAGCCTGGCTCTATCGCGATGACTACAAGAAAGCAGGATTCCCCATGCTTTCCGTTATCGACCAAGGAGGAAATCGCGTTGCTCGCTGGGCTGTGATCAATGCAGTAGCGCTAGTTCCCGTAAGCATGCTTCCCGTTTTCCTGGGGTACTGCCAATGGATCTACGGTATTGTCGCTACCTTATTTGGATTGTGGCTTGTGAGGCACGCATTAGCATTTACCCAATCGGAAAATCGCGAAGTCACAGCTAGGAGTTTATTTCTGAACTCCATCCTCTACCTCCCAGCTGTGCTTTTAAGCTTGGTGATAGATCGCTGGATACACGGGTTGCATTAATTTCACTGCACTTATGGAAATTCATCAAATTCCCGCTCTCAACGCGATTCTGAATTCGATTGCAACCATCCTAATCGTTAGCGGACTCATCTGTATCACAAAAGGAAAAGAGAAAACACATCGCTCTTTTATGACTGCTGCATTATTCGTATCGGTCTTATTCCTTGCCGGATACCTTTTCCACAAATGGTCTGTCAATTGGCAAAACCGTTCGATTGGAGCCGAGGGAACGATCAAAAGCATTTATTTGCTGATGCTACTTACCCACGTTCTTCTGGCAATGGCGATTGTTCCACTCGTCCTAAGAACCTTCTTTCTGGCGATCAAGGGACGCTACGAATCCCATAAAAAGTGGGCTCGATGGACTTACCCGATCTGGCTTTATGTTTCCGTTACAGGAGTATTGGTTTACTTTTCGATATATGTTTGGTTTCCTCCTCTCGACATTATCCCATAAATCGAATTTTTTCGTTTTTTGGTTATATTTGAGATCCAAAATTCGTTTAATCGCATCGCGTTACTCTCCGAGTATTCCTCAACTCGAAAGCCAAATTTTGAATATCAGATAAAACGACACGACCTCTGAACAACTTATTGGACACTTTCTTAGAGTTTGCCTGAAGCAGTTTCGCTCTCCGACGCCATCACATGCCTTGGGAAATCATCTTCGTATTCGTGCTGCTCATCCTCGCACTGGCTAGTTTCGTATGGGAAAAGCTCCCTCCTGACGTCACCGCCCTCTCCCTCTTCTCGATTTTGTTAGTTTCGGGAGTACTCTCTACTGAAAAGGCATTTAGCGTATTCTCAAATCCAGCTCCCCTTACAATTGGTGCGATGTTTATCATTAGCGCCGCGTTAGACAAGTGCGGTGTCATCGATCGCCTCGGTTTCGGCTTGCAAGGACTATCAAAACTCAGCTTTCGGCCCTTTATCTTAGTGATAATGCTACTGGCCGGTATCGTGTCCGCATTCATCAATAACACGCCGGTTGTCGTTGTCTTGCTTCCCGTCGTTCTAACGCTTTCCAGAAAGATAGGAATCTCTGGATCCAAAGTTCTAATACCTCTTTCCTATGCTTCGATTTTAGGAGGTACTTGCACTCTCCTTGGGACCAGCACAAATATCATCGTGAGCGGCGTAGCCGAAGCGGCGGGAGAAAAACCACTGGGAATGTTCGAGTTCGCACTGGTAGGTGTTCCGCTTTTCATCGCCGGCCTGATTTATTTGACGATTTTCGGGAACAGGGTTCTCCCGACCCGAGAAACGTTAACGTCGATTTTATCAGAAGATGAGAGACGGGAGTACATCACAGAGGCATTTGTAAACCACACTTCGACCGTCATCGGCAAAAGCCTTAAAGAGTCGGGGATTCAAGGCGTCAACGGTATCCGCGTCATCGATATCGTACGTTCGGGATCTTCACTTCAAACGCGATTGGACAAAGTCATTCTTGAGGAAGGTGATCGCTTGGTACTCGCTTGTCGGGCATCCGGAATCGCCAAAGCTCGAAGTATCTCTTGGCTCGATCTTGAAATAGAGGAAAAGCTTGGACTTGAACAAATCGCAGCCCACGAGGGTATAATGGTTGAGGCGATCTTAGGGCCTAATTCCAATGTCTTAGGGAAGACCATCGAAGAAGTGAATTTCAGACAGCATTACCGCATGGTTGTTCTGGCGGTACATCGGAAAGGAAAGAATCTTCGAGAAAAAATCGCTTCTCTGAGACTGGAGTTTGGGGATACCTTACTTTTGCTGGGAACTGACAACGCCATTCAGAATCTGCAAGCGAGTGAGGACATCATCCTGATGTCCAACAACGCCATTCAGTCCAAGACATCAAAATTAAAGATGGGACTGGTTCTTGCCGCAGTAGCGGGCATTGTCATTTCAGCGGCTACAGGGATCGCACCCATCGCCGTCGCGGCTATCGTCGCCTGCGTCGCTCTTTTCGTCACTGACTGTATCCGCCCTAAGGAAGGCTATGGGGCTGTCCAATGGAATCTTCTCTTTATCATATACGGTATGCTAGGAATGGGTGTCGCAATGGAGGAAACCGGAGCATCATTGTTTTTGGCCAACAACTTGATCGGTGCTGTTACTGGATTTGTGGCACCCGAATGGCAGCCTTATGTCATGCTGGCGTGCGTGTACCTTTTGACGAACGCGTTGACCGAATCGCTTTCTAACAACGCGGCCGCCGTTCTAATGGCCACACTTGCCATTGGAATCGCTGAGACACTCGGGATTAGCATGCGGCCTTTTCTTTTCGCGGTAGCTATTGCCGCTTCCGCAAGTTTCGCAACGCCTATAGGCTATCAGACCAACACGTATGTCTACGGGGCGGGTGGGTACCGGTTTTCTGATTTCACAAAGGCAGGGCTACCGCTCAATATCATCTGCTTCATTACTTCAGTTTGCCTGATTCCCTTAATTTGGGAATTCTAGGAAGCTATTCAATCTGGTTATCGGTCAATCGCGGCAAGTATCTGCTTTAATATGGCGGGAGAACCGGCAGCATAGCCAAACGACGGGTTCTTAACGTCAAATTGCATTAGGGGGAATGGGTCTGAATCAAAATATTTGATATCTCCCTTCACCTCCCGAATCAATGCAACCCCTGCTGCAATGTCCCATGAATTGACCCGATGTGCGACAACTCCATCCAACCAGCCAACTGAGACATAGGCCAATTGGATCGCACTACTTCCCAAATTACGTATCTTGAACATTCGCTGCAAAGCACGATCATCACTCTCTCTTTCGCCAATCTCGCAATGCTGCGCCCCCACGATGCAATGGACTGAGGGGGATTCAAAGGATATCTGGATTTTTCGATCTCCAACAAAGACCCCGGCTCCAGGGCCTCCATGGATAAGCGATCGTGACATGTGGTCATATATAATACCATAAACCGGAACCCCGTCCCTAAGTAGAGCTAAGGAGATAGCGCAGGCAGGAATTCCTCGAGCGAAGTTATTTGTTCCGTCAATGGGATCAACAAGCCATGTGTACTCAGTATCTAAAACAACGGTTCCCTTCTCCGGATCAGTCTCCTCACTCAGGAACAGATCTTCAGGAAATTGGCTTTTCAACTGCCTCTGCAACGCATTGGAAATATTTAGATCCGCCTCGGTCACCCTAGAACCATCGTACTTCCACTGGCTATCGACTCGTCCAAAACGCCTTTCAAAAAACTTAGCTTGCTTCTCTACAATCGAACGACTTGCCGCTATCCTCTCTTCAACTTTTTGGAACATCGCTCAGTAACGGTCGATCGGCTAGCAAAAGAAAGCCTATTCTGAGCTTTCGGGCGGCGAATTGAGGTTCCAAATAGCTTGGCACTTCTCCATCAGCTGCCGAAATGCTTCTGGAGTAATCGCTTGTTTAGGATCATCTCCCAACCCACGCGCTGGATCAATATTCGCTTCAATGCACAATCCATCCGTACCATAAGCGACCGCAGCCATTGAACAGGCCTCGACATACACCGATTTACCGACTGAGTGAGACGGATCTACCACAACCGGTGCCCAGGTCTTTTCCTTGAGGAGCGGAGTGATCGACTCGTCTGGATGATTTCGATAGCCTTCGAGACCGGGCAATGTTCCGCGAGGACAGAGCATCACATTCGGATTCCCAAAATTTACGATGTACTCCGCAGCTGAAATAAATTCGTTAATCGGACCGATGTGCCGTCCGCGCTTGAGCAGTACCACGGTGTTTTTCCCTGCAATCGCTTGCCCAACTTTTCGAAGCAGAGAGTAATTCAGTGCGTTGCGTGTTCCGATTTGAAGCATGTCTACGCCTGCATCTAAGGCTAGCTCCAAATTTTCTTCATCCATCACCTCGGTGTTTACGGGAAGACCCGTCCGCCGTGCACCTTCCATTAATATGTCTAAAGCCTTATTGTCTCCTTGATAGGAGTAAGGGTTTGTTCTAGGCTTCCAAACTCCACCTCTCAGTGCGTGAGCACCGGCCTCCTTAAGGGCTTCAGCCGTTTCGTAAAATCGGTTTGGATTCGAAGGGTCTATCGTGCAAGGTCCCGCGATAGCGAGTAGATCCTTCCCCAATTCAATCCCACCGAAAACCGTTTTTTGGTTCTTAAGCTCAGAGCGGATGTCCAGCAATTTATGAGGGGACTGAATCGTATCCACTCGATCAATATAATCGAGACCCTCTATCCGATTGATCAGCAGTTCATGGCGTTCGTCGCCAACGATTGCAAAAATACTTTGAGCCGCCCCTTCAATCAGCTGGATCCGGCACCCAAATTCTGCTGCGATCAGCGAGACCTCTTCCAACTGGACGTCTGTCAATTTTGGGGTTTTCGGAATAATCATCGGATTTTTGTTAAAATAAAATTTCAGTTTCGTTGGCCAGGATTTGTTTTAGGGTCTGACGCTTTCGGATTACACTTAGGCTTCCGTCGATTCGAAGCATTACCTCAGGACACTCTGGAAAGGAATTGTAGTTCTTCGTCGACATGGCAGAGCAGTAGGCACCCGCACCGCCAATCGCCAGAATATCTCCAATTTTTGCATCGACCAACTTCCGAGGAAGGAGCGCTTCTGCATCTCCAGGAGCAGGAGTCAGAATATCACCTGATTCACAGCAATGACCTGTGATAACGTAAGTGTGTGCTTCACGCGTATCTCCATCGCATGCCAACAGCTCCATAGGATGCTGTGCCCCATACATCGAAGGACGCACATTCTCAGTCATGCCGGTATCCAGCTTGATGAAATCGTATCCATCTTCCCCTGTTGATGTGAGATCCTGAACCGTTGATATGAGTACGCAACTGTTGGCCATCAAATAAGTGCCCGGTTCAATTTCGAGATGCAATTTGCGGCCTGTTTCAGACTGAAAACGCTCAAATGCCTCACGCATGGGGGCACCAATAACTTGCAGATCAGTTGTTTCCTCATCTGGCATTCTACCCACTTTGTAGCCACCGCCAAGATTCAGAACGGTAACAGCATCAAAAGATCGGACGAGATTTAAACTTAATCCCACTGCCTTAACCCAAACTTCGGGATCACTTCCACTCCCAATGTGGGTATGAATACGAAATACCTCCAAGCCATGACCCAATACTATCTTTTTAACTTTTTCTATGTCTTCAAACCAAATTCCGAAGCTCGAAGCAGGACCACCCACGTTGGTTCGTTGCGTTCCCCCCGAACCCAGACCGGGATTGAAGCGTAACCCTACTTTGGCATTAGGGAAAAGCATTCCGCATCGCTCGAGTTGGTTAAGAGAGCAAGCGTTGACCGACATGCCCTTTGCAACAAGGGACAATAGGCGATCATCCGTTGGAAATTCCTGCGTGCTTAGAGAAATATCTGACGCGTTGAATCCAGCAGCGACGGCTCTTTCCGCTTCATAAATTGAACTAGCGTCGATTTTCAATCCCATCGATTTGAACAATCGGAGTATGTTTGCATTCGGACAGGCCTTCATGGCGAACCGTGCTGTCAGCCCAAAGGCATTGGGGAAATCCGATACCTTAGCCGCGGCGGAACGCAATGAAGCTTCGTCGTAAACGTAACATGGGGTTCCGATCTCCTCTCGAACACGAAAAGCAGTTTCAGGATTTAAAAATGATGCAGCTTGCATAGTTAAAATTGGTTTAGAATGGACCTCTGAAAGTTAACTGGACTCGATATTGCCATAGCGATGGATAAGCCTGGGGACGCTCTCAAGGCATCCAAGGATATTTGGAAAAGTCCGGCTTCCGTTTTTCTAAAAAGGCCTGCTTTCCTTCAGCTCCCTCTTCGGTCATATAATACAAGTAGGTCGCGTTTCCCGCTAGTTCTTGAATCCCTGCTTGACCGTCCAGATCCGCATTAAAAGCAGACTTCAAGCAGCGAATCGCGATGGGACTCTTTTCCACCACTTCTGTCGCCCATTGGATTCCTTCTTCCTCGAGCTCTTCCACAGGAACGACTTTATTGACCAACCCCATTTCCAAAGCCTCCTGAGCATTGTATTGCCGACATAAATACCATATCTCACGGGCCTTTTTATGACCCACAATACTGGCTAAATAGCTCGCACCAAAACCACCATCAAAGCTTCCAACCTTAGGACCGGTTTGGCCAAAAATTGCGTTGTCGGCGGCAATCGACATATCACAAATAACGTGCAGTACATGCCCTCCCCCGATCGCATATCCCGAAACCAAGGCAATCACCACCTTGGGGATTGAGCGAATGAGTTTCTGCAGATCCAGCACGTTCAATCGGGGAACACCATCTGCTCCTACGTATCCCGCATGCCCGCGAACGCCCTGATCGCCACCCGAGCAAAACGCGTATTTTCCGTCAGTATGTGGACCGGCTCCAGTAAGCAAAATCGCCGCGATCGACTGGTCTTCCCTGGCGTCACAAAACGCTTCGAACATTTCAAACACGGTCTTAGGACGGAACGCATTCCGTTTTTCCGGCCGATTGATAGTGATCTTAGCTATGCCCTGCCACTTCTCATAGCAAATATCTTCGTAATCTTTTACAATTTTCCAGTCTGCTTTTGACATTCTCGGCAGTGTGCGAGTCCCTTGAATCCGTGCAAGCCTCGGTTTCGCTAGAATTTGAAATACCGAGTGTCCAAACAGCCACAATATACGCCTATTCTAGCCGCAGGCTGACGTCTAAAAAGGGCTCAAAAACCTCTGGCAGAGGTGCACTTAAGTCTAGTGATTCACCCGTAATCGGATGCTCAAACACCAAGTGAGCACTGTGCAACATAACCCGACTCGGCACCGCTGGCAAAAAAGGCAGAGCTCGATACCCGTATACCACATCGCCGAGGATCGGAAAACCCAGACTTCTCAAGTGTACGCGAATCTGATGCGTCCTTCCCGTGTGGATACGGCATCTTAGTAACGAATATCCCCCCTGATAAAACCCCTCCAGCTTCCAATCCGTATGGGCCTCTCTCCCATGCCCTTCCTGACAAACTCTCATCTTATGCCTCTGAGTCAGATTTCTTTCGATTGGCTTTCTAATGGAACCGCTAATCAGTTCTGGTCTACCTCTAGCTAGTGCCAGATATTCTTTGACCAGTGAACGCGAATGAAACAATTCACCTAGTTGCCTATGAGCGACGTCCGTTTTGGCTGCCACTATCAACCCACTGGTATCCCGGTCCAAACGGTGGACGATTCCCGGTCTTTCAACACCACCGATCCCACTAAGTTGGCCCTGGCAGTGGAAAAGCAGACCGTGAGCTAGTGTCGCTTCGGGAGTCCCCGCCCCCGGGTGGGTAATAAGACCAGCAGGCTTATCAATGACCACCAGGTACTCGTCTTCGTAAACAGTACTAAGATTCAGATCCACGGGATCCATGTTGTACTTTTGGATCTCTGGCATTTCAAAAAAAAGCACATCCCCCTGTGAAATTTTCCGATTCTTCGATATGGGCCGCCCTTCTAATCGAACAAGCGACGCATCAAACGCCCGATGAAAATCTGAGCGGCTGAGATCAGGAAAGGCTTCCGCCAGCAGTTTATCTGCACGGATTTTTTTCGTTCCCTCAGGCACGACGAATTCTGTGATACGATTACTCAATTTCCTCTGGTAGCAGAGAATCAATTTCCGCGATATAAGAATTTTTTAGTTCCTCGTCCATTCGAGCAAACCTAAATCCGTTTTTAGCAATCTTAGCGAGCTCGCTTCGCTTAAATCCAAGTCGATCGTACAAGGCTTCATATTCGCCAGAAAGCGTGTTCGCGAAGCAAAGCGGATCGTCCGTATTAATCGTGCACGCGACTCCCGCATCGAAATACCCCCGAATGGGATGATCTTCCAATTTTTCGACTACCCTAAGCTTCTCGTTGCTAATCGGACACATGTCCAAAATCACGTCTTCATCAACGAGTCGCTGGACCAAGTCTGGATCTTCAAAAGCTCGTGTGCCGTGCTGTATTCTCTCAGCACGAAGAAGATCTAAAGCTTCGTAAATCTTATCTGCTCCTCCAAATTCACCCGCATGAACTTTGACAATTTTCCCTGCTTCCTGGCACTGTTTCCAAATACGAGGGGCCCAAGCCTCCAATTTTAGCCACTCCTGCCCATGTAGATCGATGCCATCGAGATCATCCCATGTGGGGAGGGAATCGATAATTGGGCTCATCACTTCCGTGTAGCCATCACGGGTCAGGCCAGCAATCACTCTAATTTCAAGCCCCTTGGGAGCTGCTGATTTAATGGCGTGGATTAATTCATGCCCGTCTGAGCCAGTGAGTTCAATTATCGCCAAATGGAGACTGGCCTCCAAGTACTTAACATTTTGGTCTGCCAGCCCAGAAAATATGAGCTTGCAAGCTTCGTGGTACCGTTCTGGGCTCGTATACCACGAAACAGCATGGTCGACTAGCAGCGTTTCAAAATCAACAAAATTTGGGAAACGATAACCAGGCTCACGGAAAAACGGGTTTGCCGGAAAACGATCGGGGTCCAACTCTCGCAGCAATGTATAGGGCAGCGCTCCCTCGATGTGGAGGTGCGTCTCTGCCTTGGGAATTTTCGTGAGCCAGTCCACGACAGACTCATCGACCTCAGTTCTCGATTTAATCCTACCCATCCTGGATCTAAGCGACTACAGGAGGTTTTCAGGATTCAACGATTTCAATGAATCCCGGATGAAAATACCATCTTTTCGAATCAAATCACCGTCGAACCATATCTCGCCTCCACCGTAATCTGCTCGCTGTATACAAACCATGTCCCAGTGAACTTGAGACTTGTTTCCGTTATCCGCTTCCTCATAGGCCTGTCCCGGAGTCAAGTGAAAAGACCCTCCGATCTTCTCATCAAAGAGAATGTCGCGCATGGGCTCCCGAATGTAGGGATTGAATCCGATGGCGAATTCGCCAATGTATCTGGCTCCAATATCAGAGTCTAGAATCTCGTTCAGGCGAGTTGTATTGCTCGATTGGGCATCCACAATCTTTCCCTCTTTGAATTCTAGCCTAATGTCGTCAAAAGACACCCCTTGGTAGACAGTAGGAGCGTTGTACTGAATAACACCTTCAACACTATCTCGTATGGGACATGAGAAAACCTCACCGTCAGGAATGTTGTGAGTACCGACACAAGCGATAGCGTTTATTCCTTTTATGGAAAACGAAAGATCGGTTCCATTACCCTTTATTTCTATCCGGTCGGTCTCTCTCATCAAAGCAGCAAGCTGATTACTTCCTTCTTCCATACGACTATAGTCGAGGGTGCACACGTTGAAAAAGAAATCTTCGAAAGCCTCTGTACTCATCATCGCCTGCTGTGCCATGGATGGCGTTGGCCATCGCAATACAACCCACTTCGTATGCTTTACCCTCCAGTCCAAAACAGGCTTCATCACCTCGGAAACCATCTTAACTTGCTCGCTGGAAACATCAGAGGACTCAAAGATGTTCATCGAACCTCTGAGCGCGATGTAAGCGTCCATAGACTTCATCCGCTGTAGCTCTATGGCTCCATGGATACGCATTTGGTCCTCCGTCGCCTCGAGCACAAATTCCCGGGAAACTCGAGCGTGGTTCAGATTCACGTAAGGGATGGCCCCGCAGGCTCTAGTCGCCCGCAGCAATTCGACGATCATCTCGTCGGGGACATCAAATGCATCAATCAACACTTTTTCGCCCGGGTCCAATCGAGTGGAGTACGAGGTCAAATTTCGTGCTAGTTTGGAGAGCCTAGGATCGAGCATTAGGACCTAGACAAAATAAATTTCCACAAGTTGCAACTTTCCTTGCAAACTTAACAAAAATTGGACGCAACTAGCTCGACTTAACCGCAAATGTCCGTCTTCCCTCATCGGGAAAACAAATCTTGGATACAGCCGCGTCGAAATCGTTCACACCACGCAGTATCTCGATCTCTAATCTCAAGAAATATAAAGGTAATGGAAAATCTGTATCTTCGGGAATTCGCACCGCATCTTTTTCGGTCGTAACAATAAAATCCAAATTTGCGGCAGCTGCTTCTTTGAAAATTTCGTGGAGTTCCTCTGTATCAAATCTGTGGTGATCCAGAAATCGCTTTGTGTAGATTAAATTCGCTCCGAAATCGTGCAGGAAACACTCGAAGCTTTCAGGGACCGCTATGCCACTAAACGCCCCGATTCTCTTCTTCAAGAGTTCATCCAATGGCAATCGTTTTTCTCCGTTGACCTCCTGAAGGAATTGCGGCTTATGGGCACACTCGATCACATCCACCCCCGGATTATGCTTCTGTATCAACGCCTCCAGCTCTGGATCCGGTACCCCATCTGATTTTGTTAGAAACACGTAAGACGCTCTCTTTAAATGCCTCACTGGCTCGCGAAGGATGCCGCGCGGCATTAGATGCTGATTCCCAAAAGGGTTGCTTTTATCCACAAGGAGGAGATTGAGACGCCCTTTTAAGGGCAAGTACTGAAACCCGTCATCCAAAACCAAAGTGTCGCATCCAAATCGTTTTATCGCATAGGTTCCACTCTTCACTCGGTCTTTATCGACAAGGACGATCACTCCCGGAAGATTTCTTGCCAACATAAAAGGCTCATCGCCCGCGAATTCAGAATCGAGTAGAACGGCCTCGCCATCGCTTACAATTTTGGGCGGGGGAGGATCCTCTCCGGTTACAAACGTCCTCCAGAGTTTTTGCAAGCGAGACTCTTTAGTTATGTTTTTGCTCTTGTACCCTCGACTCAGAATAGCCACTCGCCTTCCCCTTTGCTGAAGCGAACGGGCAAATTTCTCCACAACCGGAGTTTTACCGGTTCCCCCTACCGTGAGATTGCCAACGACAACCACTAAGCATCCCAAGGGCTGATCCTTCAAAATCCGTTTCTTGTAGAGGAAAAAACGAAGACGCGCCAAAAAACCAAAGATTAGGGAAAGCCCATAAAGAAACAGGCCAAGAGCGAACGCTCTCTTTCCCCGCCGCCGATCATAAAAAACATCGACCGCAAACTCCCCGATTTGAGAAAGCGTTTTTCTAAAACGTGAAATTGCCATACTACGCTGTAAACCAGCAACTAAGAATCCAAAATATGGGGTTAATCGTTTCTCGATTACGAGAGGAAAAGCAACTTTGCTTCAAAAGCGTGTACAACCTAACTCTAGAAAATTTGTACTTGCCACAAGTTAATCCGTGCTTCATCGACCCGCTTTTAAGGATTTAGAGGGAGTCGTATGGGCTCCTTACAGAAGAAAGTAGACTCATAGGAAAAAATTTTTGGTAACCAACCAACAGAAGCAATTTTGACGACCCACTCAAAGAAACAACAATGAAGTCCCTTGTAATTGCCGAGAAACCCAGTGTCGCCAAAGACCTCTGCAAAGCCTTAGGTGGCACATTTGCGAAGCAGGACGATCACTTTGAAAACGACGACTACGTCGTTACTTCCGCAGTGGGGCACATCGTCGAGCTTTGCATGCCCGAAGACTACGACAAACGAGATGCCTTCTGGAGACTCGCAAATCTACCAATCATTCCCTCCACATTTAAGCTAAAGCCAATTGAAACGACCGAATCTAAATATAAAGGGGTCAAGAGACTCATCAACCGAAAAGACGTTGGCACCATCATCAACGCTTGTGACGCCGGCCGTGAGGGAGAACTCATCTTCAGCTACTTGTACAAACTTTCGAAAAGCAAAAAACCAGTAAAACGACTTTGGATGCTCTCGATGACACCCTCTAGTATTAAAGAGGCATTCCAAAACATGAAATCGGGAGATGAGATGAAAAATCTCGCCGAGGCGGCACAGTCACGATCGGAAGCGGATTGGCTCATTGGAATCAACTGTACTCGCGGAGTGACGAAGCGACTATACGGTTCTCGAGCCGGAAATGTAGCAGGAGTTGGTCGCGTACAAACACCTACGTTGGGCATGGTAGTAGAACGCGAACGTGAAATAGAGATGTTCAAGCCAAGAGACTACTGGCAAATCGTCGTAGAATTCCAAATTTCTAATGGAATTTACCAGGGAACCTATCAAAAGCCGGACTTCAAGAAATCAGATGACCAGCATGATCGAATCGATCGTATTTGGGCAGAGAGTGCAGCCAATGCCCTCGTCGAATCGGTCAAGAACGGTGGGAAAGCCACCGTATCAGATGAGACAAAGAAGTCCCGTCAAGCCGCGCCCCGTCTTTACGACCTAACCACACTGCAACGTGAAGCCAACAACCGCTTTGGCTATCCCGCTCGTCGCACTCTCCAGCTTGCTCAAGCCCTCTACGAAAAGCACAAGATGATCACGTACCCGCGTACGGACTCTAAAGCTCTCCCAGAAGACTATCCTGAAACCTGCGCACGAACTCTCAAGAGTCTTGACAATGATCTAGCCGACCCCGCGAGAAAGGTCGTCGCCAGAAACTGGATAAACCCTTCCAATAAACGAGTTTTCAACAACAAGCAGATCTCTGATCACTTCGCCATTATTCCAACTCCTGAGAGCCCGAAAAAGCTAAACGATGACGAAGCGAAGATTTACGACATGATCGCCCGTCGTTTTATCTCAATCTTCTACCCATCTGCCGAATTCAATGTTACGACGCGTTTCAGTGAGGTAGAAACTCACATTTTTAAGACTGAAGGCAAAGTTCTCGTCGACCCTGGCTGGCTGGAAGTTTACGGGAAGTCGGTTCTCACAGCAAACCCTGAAACCCTTCCTGCACTGAGTGATGCTGATGGCAACCCTCCCCAGTCAAGTATTTCCGAAACCGAGTGCAAACACGAACAGACAAGGCCACCCGCCCGATACACGGAAGCCACTCTGCTTTCTGCGATGGAAAGCGCCGGTAAGCTCGTCGAGGAGGATGAACTTGCAGAGGCTATGAAGGAAAGCGGGTTGGGAACTCCCGCAACTCGAGCAACCATTATAGAGCGATTGATCGCCGAAAGATACATGGAGCGGGACCACCGGTCACTCGCTCCAACACCAAAAGCGGAAACCCTCCTCGACTTCCTCGCGGCAATCAAAGCAGACGCTTTAACTAAGCCTGCACTAACCGGAGAATGGGAATTCAAACTACATAAAATCGAGGACGGGGAACTCGACAGCAAGACCTTCATGAAAGAGATTGTCTCGATGACAAAAGCCGTAGTCGAGAGCATCAAATCGTATGAGGAGAGCGACGACGACTTGTCACCCAGTGACTTAGTATCACCCTATGATGGCGAACCACTTTTCGAATCGCTAAGAGCTTACCGAACAAAGGACAACTCTTTCGCAATCTATAAAATCATAGGAAACCGAAAGATGGACAGAGAGGAGTTGCGCGAACTTCTTGAAAAGAAACGCATTGGCCCAATCGACGGCTTTCGTTCGAAACGCGGCAAACGCTATAGCGCCTACCTTAATCTGGACGATGAGACCAAGCGAGTTAAGTTCGACTTCGGCAACGGAGATGAACAGGGCGGTGAAATCGACTTTTCAGCACTGACCCCTTTCGCCAAGTGCCCACGCACGGGCGGGGATGTTTACGAGACTGCCAATGCCTACGTGGTAAATCTACCGAACGGCAAAAGTGATGCTAAACCAATTCGCATTAGCAGAAAAATATTGGATCGCGAGATCCCGCGTGAACAAGTGATCAAACTTCTCGAAACTGGGAAAACTGATCTTCTCGACAAGTTTTGGTCAAAACGCACAAAGCGGCCTTTTGATGCGTATTTGGTTATTAACGACTCTGGGAAAACGAATTTTGAGTTTCCGCCGCGGGCACCCAAGAAGGCTGCGAAAAAGGCTCCGAAGAAAAAGATCACCCCAAAAATCTAGCTACTCTTCCCCCTTCGAGTAGCGTGCGACAAATTCCTAGTTGAAGCATAATAAACAAGCGAAAATTCATTGGCCAAGTTTAAGTAAATTGCTAATAATTAGGTTTTAAGGTGCGTATACCTTAATCCAAGGCTTTCCAATTCTGACAGCTTAATCGATCTCTTAATCCGCACTGTAATGGCATCAACGGCCAATCAAACCAAGTGATCTATACTCTCAGGCATAATTTTCTAATTCATGAAAGTGATCAGCATTTACTTTGTACACATTAGTGATTTCAACACATCATCCAGCTTCGATTCGATGTGGTGGCATAACGTTCCTTGTCATAAACTCATTGCTCGGATTCTCTATCGCATTTATCGTCATTAAGCATTAAAAGGATCCCGATAATGTCGATGTTGGGTTGATACTTTCAATCCTGAACTCCAAACTCACATTGCAAGCTTCAACGCCACAAACCTGTTTTAGAAAAACGGAACTCACGTAATATTTTTCAACAGCGCGTGGACTCCCCAATCGGCACTACCTGCCAATTGCGTAGACCTTAAAACCAATATCAATTAGCTCTTTTCTATTCGCGATATTTCGCCCGTCGAAAATGAAGGCGGGTTTCATCATGCGGTCGTAGATTTTTCGATAATCCAGATCCCTGAATTCATCCCACTCGGTTAATATCGCTAGTGCATGAGCCCCTTCAACTGCCTCGTATGCGTCACTGCAGACTTCAATTTTTTCTTCACGGTTGGACTCAGTCTTCGCTCCGAGTTCTGAATAGATTTGATCCGAGGTTACTTTCGGATCATAAATCGCCAACTTGGCTTCCTCTTCAAGAAGATCTCTACCGATGTATATTGCAGGCGATTCCCGCGTGTCATTTGTGTCTTTTTTGAACGCAAATCCAAGAATCGCTATCCGCTTGCCGTTAACGGTGTTGAAGAGGGAATTAACAATACGATTTGAGAATCGCCGCTTTTGCCAGTCATTCATACCAATGACACATCGCCAGTATTGTGCTACTTCTGTAAGGCCAAAATGTTCACACAAATAAACCAAATTGAGCAGGTCTTTCTGGAAACAAGAGCCGCCAAATCCGACTGACGACTTCAAGAATTTTGACCCAATTCTGGAATCCTTACCGATCGCAGAGGCTACTTCATCAACATTCGCTCCCGTTTCCTCGCACAAGGCAGAAATTGAATTAATGCTAGAAATTCTCTGGGCGAGAAAGGCATTCGCCACCAGTTTTGACAATTCAGATGACCATAAATTGGTTTGGATAATCTTATCCCTTGCAATCCAAGTTGCATAGACACCTGCCAGGGTTTCCATCGCCGTCTTACCTTCAGGCGTTTCCTCACCCCCGATGAGAACGCGATCTGGATTGTCAAGGTTCTCCATGGCCGTCCCTTCCGAAAGAAATTCAGGATTGGAGAGCACCTGAAAACTGATGCTGTCGCTTGAGTTAGCACTAAGCACCGCTTTCAACGACTCTGCAGTCCTTACGGGAATCGTTGATTTCTCTATTACAATTTTTGATCTATCTGAGTGCGCCGCGATGTCACGGGCACAGAGTTCGACATATTTCAGATCTGCTGCCCTGCCCGCAGCCGTGCCATAGGTTTTTGTGGGGGTTCCCACACTTACGAAAATGACGTCAGCCTCACGGATTGCATTTACCTTGTCAGTTGTAAAAAATAAATTTACTCCCCGGCAGGACATTACGATCTCATCCAATCCAGGCTCAAAAACAGGAAGCTCGTCCGAGTTCCAAGCGGCGATCCTGGCTTCGTTAATGTCTGCAACCGTGACTGTAATATGAGGACACTTGTGAGCGATCATCGCCATCGTTGGACCACCTACGTAGCCCGCTCCTAAACAACAAATTTTCATATTAAAAAAGCCCAAACACTAAGGAAAAATAGACCCTCAGATCCGATCTCTGACAAGTGATGTCAGAGTGATCAATCGATTTCGCCCATTTTTTTCCTAGAATCGACATCTACCGCCGTTTCATTATAACATTTCCATTTTTTGGACTGCCTACCCAAGTTTGAATAGGAAAGTCCGCTGCCCTTCTTAGCCTTATATTCTCTATTCAAGTGTTTAGATTTGCAGAATTGGAGCGTTTTCATTCTCTCCGACAACGATGAGCGACAAGGAGTCCACACAGGTAAACAACTTGGTAGCCCGAGCTCACAATGGTGATCAAGCGGCATTTGGAAAGCTAGTTGATTTAAATCACAACCGATTCTTTGGCCAGATACTTCGCAAGGTTAGCAATACTGAAGACGCAATAGATGTTACTCAGCTTGCATGGATTAAGGCTTGGAAAAAGATTGGAACTTTTCACTTCGAGTCCGCATTTCGAGCTGGATCTACCGAGTCGCCACATTCACAGCTCTAGACGCAATCAAGAAGAGAGATTCGAGGAAGCAAACGAACATCGATGATCTTGAAGAAGCGAATATCACAGGTGATTCAACATCCTTGATTGCACCCCCCCGAACAAGTAAGCAATCTTGACAACCAAGTGATCAGAGAGGGTTTGTTAAAAGCTTTGAACAGGCTCCCAGAAAATCACAAAGTGGTGCTGATTTTAAGAGAAATTGACGGACTAACCTTCAAAAAGATAGCCGAAAAAAAAAACAATTCTAGGACGAGCACTGCTTTGTCCCGAATTTTCAATGCCCGCACCGCCTTTTAATTTTATATGAAAGAGTTCCTGTCATGAACATTAGAAAACTACTTGCCCCTACAAAACTGCTCGCAATCTGCGTTCAATTTGCCGCGTCAGACGCCTCTGCTCAACAAACCAGCGTTAGTGAAACTCTCATCTTTGCGTCCTAGCAAGGTGAGAGTATCAACCCTGCTCTCAAAGCCTATGAGGGCAATTTGAAAAAGCTGTACAAATACATTTCACTCCAGGTGCAGGGATGTTCTAATGCGAGACTGAGCATACCCGGAAAATCGAGAATCAGCCTTTGTACTGGCCATCGGATTGAGCTCAATGCCCAACCAAGCGACTAGAGCAAAGTTCGCCTGAGCGTTAAATGGTCTGACTTACACCGAATGTTGTTAAACACCACTTTCAACCAAGACAAGGGTAAGCCTCTCATTTTAGGAGGGCCTTCTGCTCCATCTCAAAATGGCAACCTGATCCTAATTCTACTTCCAAAATACAGCTTCAGGCTCCCTGAGCTAAATAGATTTGGAAACATGAGTGAACGCATGGCATATCGCAACTGCCGCTGCATCGGCTTCATCGTGAGCCATAGTGCGTCCGTGTCCAACCAGTCCCATAACCGTACGCGCAACCTGGTCCTTGCTGGCCCGCCCAACGCCGACGACCGCTTGCTTCACTCGGAGCGGGGCGTATTCAAAAACCGACTTTCCTGAAACAGCTGCTGCCGCTATCGCTGCTCCCCTCGCAGCTCCTAGTATCTGAGCTGTTTGAAAATTTTGCACGTAAATCGTCTGCTCTACTGCCACCGCGTCGATCGCATACGTTTCTAGGAGCTCCGTCACGTTTGCGTTTATCTGCCCCAAACAATCGAACATTGAGATTGAAGGCTTTATTTTAACCGTTCGGCTATGAAGCAATAACCGTAGATCTGCCTTGGAAAACTCAATTACAGCGAGCCCGGTCCCCCTAAGACTGGGGTCGATACCGAGAATCACGCCATTGAATGGAATCCGAGAATTCACGTATCCACTCTTCGAAGAAGAATGAGTCGATTTCCCACTAACTTTGTCAGCCCAAAGTTGCCTTGAACTTTTTTTAGCCATAGATGGCGAAGACCTCCTTTATCGAGTTCCAGATCATGTATCCAACGGCTACGATTGTAAGCCAAAACGCACTTCTCTCAAACCACAATTGATTCACCTTCTTTGCAAAAGAAAACCCAAGAAATGCACCCGCGACAACAAATGGAACCAATCGTACATTCGCACTCGCACTCTCAATCGTAATGATATTCAAATACACAAGAAAAGGAATCTTAAAAAAATTCAGTAAAGTAAAGAAGTAGACGCTCGTGCCGAGAAATGCCATCTTCGGCATCTGCATCGCCAAAAGGTAGAGGGTCATCAGGGGTCCTGCTGCATTGGAGATCATAGAGACGAATCCCGCCATCCCTCCAATAACTGGCCCCACACCTGTTGCGAGAAGACCAGACTTTTTGATGTTTCCGGTATTTCGGTTCGATAGGTGAAGGGCAATCATCACGAGAAAGGACATTCCAATCAAGAGTCTAGCCTGTGCATTGTCGATATTTCCGAGTACAAAAAAGCCGACAACTACGCCGATACCAGCCCAAGGAATCAGTTTTAGTATTTTAAGCCAGTCGGCATGACGCCGAAACGCAATCAATGCACAGATATCTCCAACCACGAGCAGAGGAAGTCCAAATCCAGTAGCATCCTTGGCCAGCAGGATATTTTGAAAAATAGCAACGTTGAGAATCCCTAAACCAGGAATTCCGCATTTGCTCATTCCAATAATCATAGCGGCTATTCCGAAGAACAGCCACTGCCAGAGTTCATAGGCCATCCGCCAACCACGAAGGATAGCCAATCAAAGGGCAATGCATAAAATCCAACCATTAAATGTCTAATCGGACCGCTTACACGAATCAATCTAAGGTAAGAAGCGATCCCAATCCAAATCAACAGTGACGGCAGAAAATCTCTCGCTTATGATCCTTTTTCATCACCTCTGCTTCGACGCGTTGCTTTCCTGTTCTCTAACTTCCAGCATAGTCTGTTTTTTCCTCCCAATCTCATAGGCTTCGAAATTAATCTGCCTACATTAGCGATCTGCCATCTATCCGAAGAATCTCGAGAACGTCAGGTCATCCATCCCAAACTTCATTTCAGTGGTGAATTCCTCATCACTTTTAAAACAAGCGCCTCCGAAATGGTTGTTCGCCCCAACGCGATCCTCTCCGATATCCACCGGGACGAGGTCCTCTTTCAAAAAGTTTTCGTTCTCCTCTTTTTCTCCACAACCGTGAGTTCCCGTTGCGGCTCCCATTCGTCACTCGGCACGGCATTAACCCATAGGGTAGCCTGCTCGATCAATCTGCCAGAACGCTACTGCTGGATCTCTACGACGTGCATACCTTAGCTTCGCCGTACCTCCATGGTTTTCCTCAAAACGGTTCCTTACCAGAACTTTATCGAGCTTCTACTGAATTTTCGAATCATCATAGTCAGCCCCGTTGAGACTGAAACCACCGATAGACAAAAAGACGGAAGTGGCGAAGGAGATTGTTGTTTTTCCAACAATTCCAAATTTTTTCGGAATTTGAATGGCTATTTTTATTAGTTGCGACACCAAGATTTCTCATCGAAAGATAGAAAGTGAATTTCAACAAAAATGATACTTAGCCTTAAACGAGCACGCTCTATTCAACCGAGAGACTTGGCACCTACAGGTAGTTCACTTTACAAAAAGCCCATTCCACACCGATCTTAAATAGTCTACTTTTAACCAGAGCGAAAAGCGATTTATGCCCTCACTAGAAACCTCAAAAACAGTCGTTATATTCGGGATCAGTCTACTGGCTCTCTTTCCCGAACTTTACTCTCAAGAGGAAAGCGGCGTTCTTCAACTTTCCCCGCTCGTAATCGACGCTGACCGACTGGTTCAGCCTCAAGCGGACGACGACTCCAATGCAGGAATGACCTTGTCAAACAATCTTTTAGGTAGTGCTCAAATTGGCCTTTTGGAATTGTCTAATGCCATCGCCCAGTATCCTGCCTATGCCGCATTTAGGAAGACTCCAGCGAGAGCGGCCCACCCAACCACCCAAGGTGTGAGGCTTCGAAATCTTGGAATTAACTCCACGTCCCGATCTATAGTTACTCTTGATGGCGTGCCTCAGAACGACCCTTTCGGGGGCTGGATCTATTGGCAGAAATACCACGCCTCCTCTCTTTACGATATCCAGGTAAAGCCCTCAAGTGGAAGTGAAGCCTGGGGAAACTACGGAACAGGCGGCCACATATCGCTGAAATCGATTTCCCCAAAAGAGTCACGTATTCATACTAAGTTAACCGGCGGAAGCGAAGGAACGAAAAGTGCCTCAATCTCATCTGACACTAGAATCTCGCAAAACGTTTCGTTAAACCTCTCGGCTCTTAACGCAGAAACTGACGGATTTTACACGCTTCGTTCAGATCAACGCGGATCGATTGACCAAAAAGCAAACTCAGAGGCCCATGCCTACCAAGGCCTTCTGCGAATCGAGGCAAATGAATCCTGGCTTTTTACACTACGAGCGGCACTGTTTGAGGAAGATCGATTGAATGGGACGCCCCTATCATTCAATGGAACTGAAGCAACCGACTTTTCAATCACCGCTCTCCATCGTTTCGAAGATTCAGATTCAGGATTCAATATCGTTGCCTACACCCAGGAACGTGACTTTCACAATCAATTCACCTCAGTAACCAATGATAGAAATTCCGAACGGCCCGCGCTAGATCAATTTGCCATGCCGGCAGGAGCAGAAGGGGCAAGCTTCAACTTCTTTACACGAATTGCTGAGAAACATGACTTTTCTATTGGGGGAGACATCCGATTGCTGGAGGGCGATATCAATGAACGCTTTCGAAACTTAGGAAACGGTTTCACTCGGCTCAGAAAGGCGGGCGGAGAACAAGAGATATTCGGCCTTTTTTCTACCTCACAGATTCTCCTTTCCAATAAATCGCGCCTCGCAGCAACCCTCCGGGCTGATAAAGTAAAGAATACCGACGGCCAGCGACAAGAATGGAACACAGAGAGCAACGCTCAGATTCGCAACGATCGGATCAGACCAACCATTGAAAGCTTTTTTTCCAACAATCTAACTTTATATCACGACTTTTCTCAGAACCTGAGAGGCATGATACGGCAATCAAGCGGATTTCGAGCTCCGACTTTGAATGAGCTCTATCGGCCCTTCAGGGTCAAGAACGACATTATTGAAGCAAACCAGAATCTCAATACCGAAAAGCATCTCGGGTTCGAAGCCGGACTACGGTTTAAGGCTGACGATTCTTGGTCGATCAGCACCAACGTCTTTACCTATAGCCTAGACGACATGATTGCCAACGTGGTCCTTTCAAGCGAGCCAGGTTTTAATCCGCTGTGCGGGTTTGTTCCCAGTGGTGGTTCCTGCGGACAACGCCTCAATCTTTCAGAGAGCACGGTAGAAGGTTTCGAAATAATCTGGGAATCCCAATTAACCGAGACATTCAACACCCGTGCCCGATTTCTCTACGCACCCAGTGAAATTGTTTCCAATGATGCAATTCCAGAACTGAACGGAAATGAGTTCCCCCACTCATCCCCTTTCCGAGCAAATATTGCGCTAGACTGGCTTCCACGAGACGAAATGAAAATTTGGTCTAGTATCCGCTATCAGGAAAACGAATACGAAGATACGGGAAACCGGAGAATCCTGAAAGATTCCTTTCAAATTGACGGTGGCATCCAATACGCGCTTTCAGACCAACACGCTCTGTCCCTCTATATTGAAAACCTATTCAATGAGGAAATCGAGACTGGCATTTCGTCGGCCGGCCTCGTCTCAATCGGAGCCCCTCGAACATTCTGGTTTTCCTGGGACTTCTCTCGCTAGAAATTCAGTGAGCCCCTCATCGCCCTAGCGCTTTAAAAACTACTAAGTAGGAGGTAGACTGCGTACCCACCCAGCAATGCAATGCCTGTCGACTTTGTCAGGTGAGTCTTGCAAATGAATGTGGATACTTGAAATATCAGCATTAATCCGATCATCGCAGGGAAAATTAAAGTAAAGAACTCACCACTCGCAAGGAGACCACCCGGCGTGACGGATGCGGAAGCTCCCGCGACCAACAGAATATTCAGAATGTCCGCACCTACCACGTTCCCAATCGCGAGTTCGCCATGCCCCTTTCGAACCGCAGTCACAACGGTGACCAATTCGGGAAGCGACGTTCCAAAAGCGACTAGCGTTGCTGCTATAATGGATTGAGGCACCTGAGCTCGTATCGCGGTTTCCTCGACCGCATGTATCAACAAATGGGAGGAGGATATTACCAATGTTAGTCCAATCAGTATTTTAACAAAGATCACAGCTGTGGAACCTTTCTCATGGGACTCCACACCAAAATCTTCTCTGACGTTTTTCGCCCAGTGTACTGACGCCCACAGGTATCCCGCGAGCAACCCGAGAAATACGAAGCCTATGATCTGAGGAAAGCGCCCGCCACCTACGAATACCGAACTCAAATTGCTGAAGGGCAGACAAACGGCAATAACGAGGAATCCCAACACCAAACAGAGCAGACCCTGTCGTCGCATTAAATACAGATTTATCGGCACTTTGCCGCACAGTGTAGCTAAACCCAGGATCAAGCCCGTATCGCAAATGACTGACCCGATCGCGTTACCCAGTGCCATGTCTGGCTTTCCGTTGATCGCGGACATCAAAGAAATCATTACTTCCGGTAATGTGGTCCCCAGACTCACAATCGTAGCCCCAATGATCACTTTGCTTATACCATGACGGATTGACAGAGTCACGGCTTCATCAACGAGAACGTCAGCCCCTTTTCCTAGTACCACTATGCAGACCGCGATCACTACCAGCAATAGGTAGATAGGCAAATCCTGCACGAATTCAGTCAGTAGTTCTTCCATTGTTCAGGTGAGCGTTATACTAGAAATCGATCGATTTACTTACTTGGGTGGACAGCGCAGTCAAGAACACACCGAAGATTCCACTTGCAACCCAATCAACCAATCTTAAAGCGGCAGGAGCAATGTTGGAAACGACCATAAACTACGATTATCGATTCGGTGGAGTTGAACGCCTTTACGGACCAGGAGGCCTCGAGAGAATTCGCGGGGCCAGTGTTCTCGTGGTCGGTATTGGAGGCGTGGGATCATGGGTTGCTGAGGCACTGGCTCGGTCCGGGATCGGGTCAATCACGCTCGTTGATCTGGACGACATTTGTGAGAGTAACATAAACCGCCAAATTCACGCTCTGGATGGGCAAATCGGAAAGCCAAAGATTGAAGCGATGGCCGAACGCTGCCGGCTCATAAATCCCGAGGCGACTATTCGCGTACTCCACACATTCTTCACAGAGAAAACTGCTGAGGAAATATTCAGAGAACCTTATGAATATGTCATGGATGCCATCGACAGTGTTAACCACAAATGCGCCATGATCGATTATAGTCGAAGAAGAGGCATTCCCATTTTGACCTCAGGAGGAGCCGGTGGACGTATCGATCCGACCAAAATCCAAATCTCCGACATCACGAAGTCGTACAACGACAAACTCCTCCAGCGAGTAAGAAAGAAACTAAGACAAGATTACGGCTACCCTCGCGAGAGAAGGCGCCGGTTTAAAGTCGAGTGCGTGTTCTCGCCCGAGGAAGCTCGCTATCCCGAATCTTGCGATAGAAAAGACGGCGACACAAGCAGTAGGCGACTTGACTGTGCATCAGGCTATGGAGCAGCCGCCCAGGTAACTGGAGCTTTTGGTTTTGTTGCAGCAGCAAGAATCGTTCAAAAAATCGCGAAGTCTGGAGATTAAATGATAGTTACCGACCTTAACCCAAAAGGAGGTATCGGAGCCAACTCCCTCTTTGTGGAATTAGACTCCTTTAATTTTATCGTTGATGCCGGGCTCAATCCTAAATTTGCAGGAAACTTGGCTACTCCAGACTACACACTGATCGGGGAAGCCTATATCCATTTCATCGTTATTACCCATTGCCACCTCGACCATATTGGTTCGCTACCCGTCTTGATGAGAAAGCATCCTGAAGCGAGAGTCTTCATGAGCCAGGCCAGTCAAATGCTCATTGAACGCATGCTACACAACTCCTGCAATGTCATGACAAGGCAAAGAGCCGAAAAGAATATTCCCGAATATCCACTTTTCACTCATGAAGAAATCGATCAAGCAGCGGAGAGATTCGAAACTATTCCATTTAGCAAACCAATCCAGCTTTCAGAGGCTGACGATGAAATTGAGCTGACACTCTACCCTGCTGGACACGTGGCGGGAGCTGGAGGACTGGAAATCTCGAGCTCGGGAAAGCGGTATTTCTTCTCTGGAGACGTACTATTTGATAATCAATGTACTCTAGACGGAGCCAGTTTTCCAATCGAAAACCGCTTTGAGACGGTCTTCCTCGAAACCACTCGAGGTGAAACCCAGAGCCCAAAAGAACGGACAAGAGCGAGTGAGATCGATCGTTTACTGAAAACTATAACGAATGTCCTGCGTCGCGGAGGATCAGTACTCATACCTGTTTTCGCCTTAGGCCGAATGCAGGAAATACTCACACTGATTAACAACGCGCGAAAAGACGGCCTCCTACCTACTTGTCCCATTTTTGGAGCAGGTCTTGGATTGGCAGTGGCAGACCATCTAGATCAGATTTCCAAACGAACCGGTCAGGCTAAATTCACCCGCAAGACGATTAAGGAACTCCGACTTCGTCGACCGCCACGTGGAATGACACCGGGCAAGGAACCACCCGAACAGGGCATCTATATTCTGAGCAGTGGAATGATGGTCGAACATACCCCCAGCTATAATTTCGCCGCAAGTCTCCTCTCCCAAGGTCGCAACGCGATCTGCTTTGTCGGATATTGTGATCCTGAAACTCCTGGAGGCAAACTTCTGGAAACCAAGCCAGGAGAGATTTTTCTCTTTGATACCATCGACTATCAGACTCCAACGAGAGCGCAAATAGAACGCTTTGAAATGAGCGGACATGCAGGTCGAGAAGAACTTCTAAAATTCGCTCTGAGAACACATCCCAAGAAAGTCGTTCTAACTCATGGAGACCCAGGGGCACGGGCCTGGTTCGCTATCGCCTTAGCCGAAAATGACCCCGCCCTAATCGTCATTGATCCCAAGCCGCTTGAGCCCTTTGAATTGTAGTTTGTCCATTCTGAGGACCAACCCAATCCGGCTATTACCAAATATTATTCATCAATGAAGTACAGACGACTTGGCACAAGCGACATACGCGTATCAGAAGTTAGCCTCGGATGCTGGACACTTGGAGGACTCAACTGGATCGAAGGCCATGCGACGGGATGGGCGAATGTCGATCCCTATGAAATTGAATCCGCAATAAAGATTGGCATCGATGGAGGCATCAACCACTTTGACAACGCAGACGTTTACGGAAATGGGGATGCCGAACGACTTCTCGCAAGTTGTCTCCAAAATATTGGGATTAAAAGCGACTCTTTTATAATTGCGTCGAAAGTCGGTCACTATAAGGGAACCGCAGCCCACGCTTACGAGAAAATTCATATTCGTCGGCAATGCGAACAGTCGCTCATAAATCTACGTCGCGAGTACCTTGATATTTACTATTTACATCATGCAGACTTTGGGCCCAACGACAGATACTTGAATGACGCTGCGGAAACCATGCAAGCACTTCAGGCTGAAGGTAAAATCCGCCTTATAGGTCAGTCTGCCTACCGGTCTTCACATTTCAAAAAGTCTGTGCCAATTATTAAGCCAACCGTCCTTCAAAGCTGGGCCCATGCTATGGATACGAGATTCATTGAAAGAAGCAGTATCGTCGGTCAACTGCTCGAGAAAAATGATCTATCGTTCATAGCATTCAGTCCACTCAACCAGGGGCTTCTTCTAGACAAATTTGATCCCGAAAACCCTCCAGTCTTCGAATTGGGCGACCATCGTAGAAACAGTACTAAATTTTCCAAGGAAGCACTTGCGAGACTAGCTCCACACTTGGATGCACTCAAGTGCCGATTCGGCAATTCCACTTTGGACCTTGCCAGCGTTGCTTTACGGTTTGTCCTTAATAAGAACCGGATTGCTTGTGTTATACCAGGCTTTCGAAACGAGCGGCAGGTTTCATGCAACCTAGCCGCGTGTGACCGAGAATTGAACAAAGAAGACATGGCGTTTATCCGCGATGTTTTCAGCAAAACAAATACAAAGGTTGCTAAAGTCAACCAGACCAACGGTTAAAGTCCGTCCAAAACTCGCTAGTATTGAACCAGAGCAGCATTCAATTCCACCGCTTTAAATAAAGCCTATTTGGCTCTTTTCGTTTGCCATAATGCGAAGTGCTGACTCTCTTTCGATAGGCGACTTCGAATTCACAGAAGTAAGCGCTGCCTGCAAACTCTCAGGAGTTCCTGGAGCCATCGCCCCTAGAATTCTCAAGTACGCAGAACGCCAATACACGTTTTCTTCATTCAGGAGCAAGCGATGAAAATCAGTCCATGAATCCTCTTCCCCTTGTAATACGAATTCAAAACTCCTGCTCGATCGCCCAAAACCAACCTGCGTTCAGAATTTGGATAACGGTTTACTCTTCCATGAATAGCTTAAAACCCGACCAGCATAGGATGGAGCAAACACAACCCAGGTCGTCGCGTTTCTTGGTTCATTAAAACCTTCATGGTCGATTCCTCCCGTTCCACTAGCCTAAATAATCCCAAAAATAGCGAAGAAAAAAGTCCAATATACATTCCATTTAGGTCTACTCCAACGTGGCTCATTCAATTCGCTATGCAGCCTTTTGAGAAAGAACCCAAGACATCAGAGTCAAAAAGCTCGTCAGACTTGATTTTTTCCCAATAAGCATCGAATACAACGCAACTGTAACTTCATGGGGGGAAATCCGTCCTTACCAATTACGGAATAAATCTATTTCTCCGTGTCCAACCACCACCAACTTTAAGGAACTCATCATTTAAAATGAAATCAAACGATCACATCGACTCGAAACACTTTCGTGCGGCAATGCGATTCGCGATCGCCACGGCAGCAACCTCCTTCATTGCAAGCACAACGTTAGCCGTAAAGACGGCCCGAGTCTTCATCGACTCTGAAGCATCTAATACCTACAACGAGGTCAAAGAAAACGATGGCGGAGCCAAGTACGAGACTTACGTTTTCATAAAAGGAAATTTCTACGACGGTGATTTCGCCGACAAAAGTCTCATAACCGCTAGCTTTGAAGAAGTAGCCGCGACGCTCGCGGAAAACATGAAGCAGCGCAATTACTACCCTTCATCAACTCCCAGTGAAGGCGACCTTTTGATTGTCGTTCACTATGGAACAACTAGTGTAGAATCGGATTTGGAAGAACTCTTTATGCTCGATGCTACAGATCCTTACGCACAAGGAGAGAACAGCGAAGGTTCAGAGGAAGAACCTGGCTTTTCCGAAGTATACAGCGACGACTTTGTCGATTTGGCTGACCTAAGTGACTTCGGCTCAAACAACACCGTCCAGCACCAACGGACGATGCGGAATAATCGCCTAGGCATTAGCAAGGCATTGAATCGAAAAAACATAACATCGACCGAGGAATTCGACCTCCGAGTCGAAATGCAGGACGAGCGGTATTTCATTATTCTCATGGCATACGACTACGAAAAATTGAGATCGGAAAACGAAAGAGAACTTCTTTGGACGACCCGCTTCAGTGTACCCTCGATTGGAACAAATTTTGAAGATGCCTACCCCGCCCTTGCTAGAGCTGCTAGTGCCTTCTACGGCACCAGCTTGGAGAAATACGCCAAACAAAGCACGCATTTCGGCACTGGCACCGTCGACATCGGCACGCTCGAAACGGTGGGTGTCGAAGAAGACGCCTCTGCAAACCAATCTTCTTCACAAAAATAGCTCAATCGATGAGCTGTCCCAATGCAAATATGCCAAATTCAATATTCAAGCCGGGCATTTTGTGCCTAATCACCCTTTTCTTCCCGCTTTGCTCCAAGGGAAACGAAAACACTCTGGAAATTGCCTCCGAACTCGCTCAACAAGCAGTGGAAAGCTCCCTGGCCTTGGAGATTGCCACAGACCTGACGACCGATATCGGTCCCCGCCTCTTCGGCTCGGAAAGTGAAAAGCGGGCGGTGGAATGGGCGAGAGCTCGATTTGAGGAATATGGTTTCGACAATATATGGAGTGAGCCATTTCCCGTTGATCGTGGCTGGGAAAGAGGGCTCGAAACAGCTTCGATTACGCATCCCGCACCTCAAAACCTTGTTATTACCGCTCTCGGCGGAAGCGTTCCCACGCCAGAGGGCGGAATCGAAGCAGAAGTAGTCGTCTTTAAAACAATCCAAGCCCTGCTCGATCAACCAGAGCGCTCCCTAGACGGCAAAATTGCGGTTGTGACCCAGGCGATGGAGATTGGTGGATACGGAAGATTTTCTGGCCCCATTCGCCAGAACGGACCATCGGAAGCGGCTAAACGAGGAGCAATTGCCTACTTGATGCGGTCCGCTGGAACCGACAACGACCGAATGGCACATACCGGTGTCACAAGTTACGAACCAGGAGTTCGTCGCATTCCCGCCGCTGCGCTCTCGGTTCCCGATGCACAGCAGATAGACCGTCTCGCAGATCGCCAAAAATCGATATGTATCAAACTTTTGCTTACTCCAAAAGAGCTAGGGACAGTTACAAGCCACAACCTTATTGCTGAAATTAACGGGAGCGAAAAACCGGACGAGATCATCTTGCTTGGCGCCCATATAGATTCGTGGGATCTCGGCACGGGTGCGATCGACGATGGAGCGGGGGTAGGCGTGGTTATGGCAGCATCCAAGCTGATTCGCGACCTGCCCAATCCTCCAAAGCGAACGATTCGTGTCGTTCTGTTTGGGGCTGAGGAAATTGGTATCTACGGAGGCAACTACTACGTCGAAAAGCACCGCGACGAACTTTCAAAACACATCATTGCCGTCGAGGCTGATGCCGGCCAAGGCCCCGTTCACACATTTAACATTGGGATAGGAAACCCGCTCGATCCGAGCCTTTCCATTATTCGTAAAGCCCTTGAACCGCTCGGAGTAAAGGCGGGCCGAGCAAAGTCCCGGGGCGGTCCCGACATAGCACCTCTGAGCAATCTCGGTGTTCCCGTTGTCGGTTTGGACATGTTCACGCGTGACTACTTTGATCTTCATCATACCGCGAACGATACAATCGATAAAATCATACCTGAACGAATCAACCAAAGTGCGGCCGTTTACGTAACCTTTGCCTACCTGGCATCTGAATTGGGGGGCTACTATAGAGCAGAAAACTAGTGCCTATCTTTTCCGTCTACCGGCAGCGAAAGCGACTATCGCGAGAAAACGAACAGCCGCAGATCCGATCAATTCGCCGGATCAACTATTCCTTTTTCTCTGAGAAAACACTTTTTGTTCTGCCAATCCGGGGCAACCTTCACCGATAGTTTCAGGTCAACGAACTTGCCAAGATCGAATCTTAGTTTCTCCCTCGCACTCTTAATGACGCGGTTCACCGTTTGTCCTTTTTTCCCTATGACAATCGCCTTCTGACTATCCCGTTCGACATAAATAGTCGCAGCGATCTGGATCTTCTTTTCATTCTCCGCCCAATCGTCGATTTTCACGACTATCTCCTGAGGCAATTCCTGGCGCATCAATTCATTTGCCGCCTCCCGAATGACTTCTTCCGATATTTCGCGCTCGATCACATCTGTCAACTGGTCATCTGGGAACAGGAAGGGCCCCTCTGGAAGCGTTTGGCGAAAATGATCCAGAAGAGAATCAATCCCCTCGCCTGTCAAAGCAGAAATCCTGAATACAGATACATCACCTATGATCGCTTGAAAGCTTTCTGCGATCGATACGGCCTGAACTTCACTAGCTGTATCCATTTTATTGATGACTAGGACGGCTGGCTTTTCAGCTCTACGAACAAGTTGGGCGACCCGTCGATCCTCATCGCCAAACTCGCGAGTGGCATCGCATAGGCACAAAATAGCATCGCCGCCCTTTACTTCGCCGATGACTGTATTTGCCATCGCTTCATGCATGCGGTTTTTAGCGTAATGAACCCCTGGGGTATCAGAAAAAATGATTTGGGATTCCTTGTCGCTCAAGATTCCCAACCATCTTTTTCGAGTCGTGTTCGGACGTGTAGAAACCGCAGTCAAATGGTAGCCGAGAGCTTTGTTAATAAATGTGGATTTTCCTACGTTTGGCCTTCCCACAATTGTGACGAACCCAACTCGACCTCTACCAAATTCTATACAATCTTCTTCCACCTTGAATTGCCCCTACCAACGCGTTAGAATCTCGCCTTGGCAAGCCTTTATCTGCGGTGCCTCACGGTAAAAACGAGAACGCTCAGTAGCAGAACTTATTAACTCTTAGGGGAATGAACTCGAACCGTTGGATTAAAGCGCGGAGCAAACGCTTCAAAAGCCTAAAGGAATACTCAGATCGAGCCGATTCCTTATCTATGCAACCAAAAGATAAGCGACGTTTACTCCGAAAATGGGAAAAGCAACGACCGGCACTCCAGTCCAAGATCGAAGCTAATCTCGCTGAAAGCACCCAAACGATCCAACGATACAACGATTTACGATAGACTGGGATAATGCGGGAATTAATCTTTACAGTTCAGGTTGCGAATCCGTTCCACCCCACAAGAAAAAGAAGCTAATCGATCAGGCCGCCAAAATGTGCCAACCAGAGATCACCGAATGAGCCGTACTTGTAGATCGCTCAATTAAGGAATAGGAAATATTGTACCAGAGTCTTCTCCGCAAACCGCCCCCTGCCAAATGGCCAGAATGTTTCATCGAAGCCAATCGCTCGCTCGCTGGAAAGCGTAACTGAAATCCGGCGCTTCACATCGCCATCAGCTTCAATATTTTATTTGTAATTTCTGAAACTTGAAGTCTTTCCCTCCTGTTGTCAGATTTTCCCGGTATGGGTCGATGGGTTGAATCTCGGGGAGTACTGGGCGTTACTAGCACGCTTCTAATGGCATTTGGCTTGCCTCAAATTGGAGCGGATTCAATCCCCGAGCTTCAAACCACTGTCAAAACCCTCACTCGACACATTGACGAGAATCCAGATTCCGCGAGTGACTACCAGTCGCGTGGCGTTGCATATTTTGAACTTGGAGAGTTCGAAAAGTCGATTTCCGATTTCGATCGATTTATTCAGCTTCACCCGAATCAGGAGCCTCATCACTGGCAAAGAGGCATTGCCTACTACTACGCCCACGAATACGAAAAAGGTGTCCAGCAATTCGAGCTCCACAAGTCCGTCAACCCGAATGATGTCGAAAACGCGGTCTGGCATTTCCTCTGCAAGGCAAAGTTAGAAAACGTCCAAGCAGCAAGGGATTCGCTGATTCCCATCAAATTCGATTCGCGAATACCCATGGTTCAGATTTGGGAACTATTCTCTGGCATCGGAAGTCCCGAAAAAGTACTCCTCGCGGCTGGCCCAATAGACACCGGTTCTGGAATCTCCCGCCAAAGACATTGCTATGCCCATCTCTATATTGGGCTTTACCACGAGGCTTTGGGTCAAACGAAATTGGTAAAAAAGCACATATCTCTCGCCGCTAATGAATTTTCGATGCAAAACTATATGGGAATGGTTGCAAGGGTCCATAATCGACTCATCAACCACTGACCCTATCAAAATCTTAGGCAAAGAGAACATCTTCATACGCCCTCTGGTATAGAAGGTGTTCAATGACTAAGGGCAATCGATCCCTTCTGGTAAGTTGTGAAGATAATCCTAACTTTTGGGTGTCAAGTGGTGTATAACAAACTAATAGCTGCCCTAGAACGACCTCTTCAAACTGAACTTCCCAACCCTTACCTTCTTCAGTCTGAATTCAATCGCACCGAGAATCTGTTCAAACGAAACCTCATCAATCAGCGAGAATACGATGCGGAAGCCCTAGATCCGTAGACGGTCTTGTCGCAGTCTAGACGGAGGACGACATGCAGTGTTAGGAAATAAACATCACTCTCGACCGGGAAAAAGCAAATCACTACGGAATTGAGACGCCGATGATTCACGTGTCATATTTTTTTGCTAAGTCAGATCGATATTCCAAAAAACGGAAATCGCCGAACTTCGCCCAGAAAGCCTCGAAGCCACGGATTGAAACAGCGTTCTTTGCTAGTTCGCGTAGTTCGTGTGGTTTGGCTTAGGACCAGAAGGCGGTTCAACTCCGTGTCTAGCCATCACCTCTATAATCGCTTCTACTGTCTCAAACGAGGGCTTAAAGTTTCCAGGACGGTAACCTTGTGCGATTAACAAGGGAGTCCAGCCGTCATCATTTTTCGAATTCCAAATATTGATGTCCGACCCTAATTCATCGAGGTAATAGACCATTGAGGGGATATTCTTCAGCGCCGCTCCATGCATCGCGGTCTCTCCATTGCTATCTACCATATTGATATCTACTCCCAGAGAGACGATGAGTTTCGTAGCTTTCAAGCATTCGGCTTCATTTCCAGCTTCTTCCTCGGGAGCCCAACTTCCGACGCCCGCCGCCGCTAAAAACGCTGTCGTACCTTGATTGTTTGGAATGTGCGGATCCGCACCAAGCTCGAGGAGTAACTTCATGTAGGGAACGTCCGCCCTATCCGAGGCTAGAAAGAAAGCCGTCGCCCCAAAATCTCTATTCTTGACGCTACCTTTACCTTTCTCGACTCGACAATTCACATCAGCCCCTCTGGCGACCAGCTCGCGAATAAACTGTTCACTGTTGCGTAAGCCAGAGCCGCGCGGTGCAGGATCTCCACTAGCCGATTCTCCGATATCCGGTTTACGTATCCATGTAAGGGCATGCAAAACGGAGTATCCTGTGCGAATATCGTTTGGATCTGCCCCCCTGTCTAAAAGCTCGATCGCGAGATCAAAGTGACCATTTTCCGATGCCAGCATGAGAGGACTAGTCCCTGACATGGGAAGCTTCCCGAAGAATCGCTCTGGAGTCATCACCGCATTAATATCCGCTCCCGCATCAAGGAGCATGTGCGTCACTTCATGTTCACCATTTCGCACAGCGAAAAACAAAGGCGTGTATCCAGAATACTCTAGAGGGGTCTTAAAATCCGCTCCATTTTCGAGAAGTTCACGGACCACGCTAGCATGCCCCTCAGCGGCAGCCCACATAATGGCAGTCTGATCACGGCTTTCTTGGGCATCGATCTCGGCTCCCGCATCCAGGAGGGCTTTGACAACACCAATCTTACCGGTACGCGATGCGGTCATCAAAGCGGTTTCGCCTCCTCTGGCAGAGCTATTCGGATCCGCCCCCGCTTTAAGCAGTCTCGAGACGATCGCTTCATTGCCATTCAGGCACGCTAGATAAAGAGGGGTGATTCCATATCGATTCTTTATAGTCGGGCTGGCCCCTCGCTCGACCAAATCGTATACGAGATCAGCCTTGTCATGGTAAGTCGCCCAATGCAGTGCGCTCATCCCATCAACCTGAGTCGCATTGATGTCCCCTTCCTCAATAATTAAACTCACTGTATCAAAGGCCCCTGCTTCAACCGCATCGGCCAGTTTCGAATCTGGCCCGGCCTGCAGCGTGCCCAAGAGAAGAACGAAAACAGAGAGATAGGTGGGATATTTTTTGATCTTCATCTCTTAGTTTGTTCTGCAGTGAGGATTCAACCAAAGATTCGATTAGACCGAAAGCGGTTCAAACAGATCGTTGATCATTCCGTCACTATCGCCAAACGAATCGATTTTTACCCCAACCTTGTCGAGAAGAGTCAGATGCAGGTTCGCCAAAGGTGTAGGCTTGTCATACCGAATGTGGCGATTTCCCTTCATCCCGCCGGAGGCTCCACCCGCAACGATGCAAGGCAGATTCGTATGATCATGAACATTGGGATTACCAATACCGCTTCCATAAAGAATTAGCACATTGTCTAACAATGAGCCGTTACCTTCTGGAGTATTCTTCAGTTTCTCCAAATATTCCGCAAACAAGGAAACGTGAAATGCATTGATCTTAGACATGCGCTCAATCTTATCCGGATTGTCACCATGGTGCGAAAGTGGATGGTGCGGATCGGAAACACCGATTTCAGGATACGAGCGATTACTCGTTTCCCGCGCAATTTGAAAAGTGGAAATTCGTGTAATGTCACCTTGATACGCCAGCAGTTGGAGATCAAACATTAGACGTGCGTGATCAGCATACATCGCTGGAACTCCCATAGGACGTTCGAGATCTGGCAATGGGTTGTCTTTCGAATCTAATTCCGCTTTCTGTATGCGTCTTTCAACTTCCCGTATAGCGTCCAAATACTCTGTTAAACGTGCTCGGTCACGAACACCCAAGTCACGCTTCATGCGTTTCATATCTTCTGTGATCGAATCGAGTAGGCTCGCACGCTTCCTCAAAGCCTCCCGTCTTTCCTCAGGAGTCCCGCCTTCACCGAAAAGGTTTTCAAAAACGATGCGCGGGTGGGCTTCCGCCGGTAGTGGAGTTGTAGGGGAAGACCAAGAAAGATTGTTTTGATACACGCAAGCGTATCCATTGTCGCACTGGCCAACCGTCTCCATCAAATCCATGGCTAGCTCTAGTGAGGGAAGTTGGGTTTCCTGTCCGATTTGCTTAGCAGCAACCTGGTCCGCAGTAGTCCCAAGGTAATAGTCTGAACTCTCGGTCACCTTCGCCTTCGCAGCGCTCAAGAAGGAAGAATTCGAAGTCGCGTGCGACCCCGGGTAAGCAGGCTTCAACTCCATATTCGTAAACACCGTTGTTTGGTCTTTAACGGGAGTGAGCGAATCGAGAATCGGCGAGAGCTTATCGAGCGTGTCGTCGCTCCCAGGCGTCCATCTTGATTGGTCACAGCCCATTGGCATGAAAACGTAGCCTAGACGCCGCACCCCGTTGGCTGCCGTTCTCGAGGTAGCAGTGGCGGCAGGAACCATCGCATCGAGTAGCGGCAATGCGAACGACGCTCCCACGCCTTTGAGAAAGGTTCTTCGAGGTATATACCTTTTAGTTATGAATTTCATAGTATTTAATCTCTATTGCGAACGAATCGCTACGTAATCACCGTCTAGTTTAGCTCTCATCTGAAACGGCACGCTTTTCACGATACCTAGTATTATCGACGAAAACCTATATTCGTCTGATCGTGCATTTTTCACGATCCCCCGAACTGCAGGGGCGTCGTGGGCTTCAACTCCCCTACCTAAAGCAAATGTAAGCAGTTTTTCGCTTAACGTACGAACAAAAAGTTCCGGGCGCTCCAATAGGCCCTCCTCGAGCGGCCCTACTCCTTTGAAAACGCTTCCATCGGGCAATCCACCCGATACATCAATCGCCGTACCATCTTCGTATTCCCTCCAGCGGCCAACGGCATCGAAATTCTCCAATGCAAATCCCACCGGATCCATCAGGTTATGGCAGCCGGCACACGCCGGATTCTCACGATGTTCCGCCAATTGCTCTCTCATTGAAAGCGTTGCATCCACTTTATTCTCCTCAAGAGCGGGAATGTTCGGAGGGGGCGGGGGTGGGGGCGTTCCTATTATGTTTTCTAGAATCCAGCTTCCTCGGATAACCGGTGAGGTTCGCGTTGCGTACGAAGTAACTGTAAGGATACTGCCTTGTCGAAGCAACCCACCTCGATTGTGTTCCAGATCAAGACTAACCCGGCGGAACCGGCTACCTGCAATGTTAGGGATGCCGTAATGGTAGGCCAATCGCTCATCAAGAAAAGTATAGTCCGATTTTAACAAATCCAGGACGCTTCGATCTTCCCTTATTACACTTTCGAAAAACAGCTCTGTCTCTTTTCGAAAGGACTGCCTCAGATTATCATCAAAGTCTGGATACAACCTCGAATCGGGCACAACCGAATCCAAATTTCGCAGATGCAGCCATTGGCTCGCAAAATTATCTACTAGGTTAACCGCCTTCTCGTCGTCAAGCATCCGGGTTACCTGTGCTTCCAGAACTCCAGGATTGCGAAGTTTGCCCGCAATCGCCAAATCTAGCAGTTCCCCATCAGGCAAACTGCTCCAAAGAAAGAAGGACAATCGGCTCGCTAATTCCAAGTCACTGATCCGATAAGCCTCGCCGGGCTTCGAACCAGCGGGATCTTTCTCCACTCGAAACAAAAACTGAGGGCTCACGAGAATGGAACTCAAAGCCATCTCAATGCCAGATTCAAATCCACCCCCTTCCTTACCTTCCTTGAAGAAGTCCATCGGGCGCTTTAGATCCTCATTGGAAATAGAACGGCGATAAGCCAGCTTCATTAGGTTCGCGAGGATCTCGCGGGCAACGGACTCCTCCGCACTCTCATCGGAAGGATGCTTTATGAAGATCTTTTTCCGGCTAGGAGTATCTCCTGCACCTTTTGCCTCAAACGGACCCGTAATGGAAATTTGATAAACCGCAGGTGTAAGACGCGGGTGACGGTGATGATTGTAATGGGCACGGAAGGGCTCTCGCTTAATTTCCAATAGCGAATAAGGAGTTTGCAAAAACGTCACCCCTAGCTTCCTTGGACCTGCCTTCGCACTAAATCGCGTCTTTAAGTGTTTGTCCAATTGGCTATGATCTCGAATGCCTTTGGGGGGATCTATTGTGAACCGTTTAACCAGGGAACGATCGAGAAGGATCTCCATTTCGTGAGTCTCCTTCAGTCCTTCTACGTGCTCATTGCGATCACGTGTAAGAAGCACTTCGATTTCGTATTCACCATCTTGGGGAAACGTATAGTCGATGAGGGTACCGCCACGGGTGCCGATCGGAAGTCCGTCAACATGTTTTTCCTGCGTAACATCTGGACGAATACGATAGGTATATCCCCTTGGAGAACGGTAGGGCGTTCCCACTGCTAAGCGGCTGATCTTCTGAGCCGCTGAAATATACCGGTCGAGCAAGCTCGGGGAAAGCGCTCCCACCGTGACGTTATCAAAACCATGACTCTCATCGTCCTTCGGGAGCAAGCTCTTCGCATCGATGTTGACTGCGAGAAGATCACGAATCGCGTTCCGGTACTCGGTTCGATTCAAACGACGAAATGTCTCAACGCGTCCCGGCTTCGGGTTAATTGAGGCGTGGGCATCCAGCGATTCAGTAATCGAAGCGAGCACCGCATCATAAGTGGCCTCGCTTGGCCGCTTCCGGTCGGGTGGAGGCATTTGACGTGAATCTAGGCGTTTGATCACCTTCTCCCACAATTCAGGATTTTCCTCTGGATCATCGAGCGAAATTCCTTCCAAGACCAAGTCGCCCTTTCTTTCATCCGGATTGTGACAACTGACACAGTACTGATTTACCAGCGCATGCTTAGAGGAAATAATCGGATCTCGTTCATCCCCGTTGCCCGACAATCCAACCAATTTTCCTTCCAGCCATTCCGCTACCGATTCGAATTCGGATTCCCGAGGGCGTTTCACATCCTCCTCTTCGGGCGGCATTTCGCGCTCCCGCAGCATCCAGACCACCTCATCCCAAACCTCAAAATGCTGGTCGACTCCAGCCCCCAAGAGGGATTCAAGATCGAGTTTTCCCTTTTTCTTATCCGGATTGTGGCAACTGACACAGTATGCGTTGACGAAATCGAGAAGAGGCTCCTCGAGTGCGTAATCTTCTCCGCTCGTTTTAGATATAAAGAAAAGCAAGAAAACTCCGCAAAACATAGAGGATAATTTTGCGTGTAAGGCAAATGGAATATAGGTTGGGCAGAGCATTTCAGGAAACAGCCAGGGCTAATTTAGACATGTGCACATAAGCCCCTTCGACCTGTTACATACATGAGTAGAAAACTGGACGGATTCAAGCTTATCGGCTCCCCTCTCGAGGAGAGAAACGACTTTTTCCGATTCTGGGCAGCCGGCAGAGCATTCAAAAATCAACCGGAAAGCCTAAACACTGCCTTGATTTAGGGCCTTCAGCTGCTCGCTGAGCCAGATCTTACGTTTCCAACGGGTATTTTTTGAAGACATGTCGATAGAGTAGAGACTGTCGCCCATGTCCGGTTGCGGCAGGCTAAGGATACGACACAAATTAAGGGCAAGCCACTTTTCAATTTTTAGTACGACCATTTTCTTGCGAAGCCGCCCCTGAATATCGCGATTGAGCACGGTTGGAATCGTGTTGAGCGTAAGGATTTCGTCGATCGCCGTATTGGCCATTTTTACTCGACCCTCCTCGCTTGCGTAAAAATGCGTCAGAGCAAAAACCGTCTTATCTGGGTTCACTTGCTTCAATAGCTGACAGGATTTAACAACCGTCGAACCAGTCCGCACCATATCATCGAAAAGAACGATGTCATGACCTTGAATGTCCTCGAGCTTCGTTTCACTTTCCTCATGGATTTTGATTTCAACCTGCCGCTCACTAATCCGCTCCTTGTCGAGAAGGACAAACTTTGCCTTGTCGAATCCGAGTTGGGCAAACATCTGCTTGACGAACTCCCTGGCTCCCTTGTCCGGCGCGCAAAGTGCCAACCCTTCTCCAGCATCTTCGTAATCGACAATATCTGAATTCAGCAAGTAGTCGACGTAGATGTCATAGGGAATCAAGTTATGAAACTTCCCATCGAAGACTTCGCTAAACATTGCTTGCACTGAGAAAGAGTGATTGTGGACTGTTACCACTCGATCCACTCCCGCTAGCTTCAGCATTTGTGCGTACAGCTTCGCAGTAAAGAGTTGGCCATCGAATTTCTTGAGATCATTCAGGTCACGTTCAACTTCGGTCTTGCCCAAATTCGGTCGCGGTCCTCGGTCTTGGGCACTGTAGTACAGATCGGGCTCTACGAGAATCACCTCCGCGGCACCGTTCTCTTTCGCAGCCCGAGCAATCATCAGGTTTCGCATCGCGAGGCTCTGACGGCTCATCACGAGACTGCTCGTGCTGACGATTATTATGCTTTTTCCACTCAGCTTGTTTCCGATTTCGGAAAAATCCTGCTCATCCGAAATGAAACGCGGACAGAATTCCGAATTGGCGAACCGCTTCATGCTGATGAGATCCGCAACATCCTCCCCCTGACCCATCGCGAAGGCGACGTCGATAGCGAACGGATCATCTGAGGAATTTCCAACGACAATGTATTTTGGCTCAGTCATACGGGAGAACTTCGATTTGGAAAACTCGGGGCTTGGAGTGGCATACGAGTATTAGGAAAATGAAACACTGAGAACCAAAAGGGCGAGCTTTATTCGCTACAAATGTTCATTGGAAAGGGTTTGTTTGAAACGTTGGCTGACTCGCATAAGGTTGCGTCAAACGCCATTTTTCTCTTTGGCTGAACACTCACTCAACACCCCTAACCTTCTCCATATGAAAATCTTTGGCCTAAATCCCTCCCAAGTTCTCGAAAGATTGGGGACTGAAAAAATCAAAAGCCCCTACTCCCTAACTTTTTCTATTCTCTACGGAGGTATCGGTTTTGGATTGGTCAGCGTGATTGCCTATTCGATTTGGGCCTTCAGACTCATCCGCGGACAATGGACGATGTATGCCTCAATTGCACTCGTGTACCTGCTACTCTCTGGCTGGGTCCTGAGTCGGCTAACAATCGTGCCAAAGAATCAAATTCGGTTTACGGCTCTTTTCTCGGTCGCCTTTCTCGGATACGCCGTCCTCTGGTGCCTTTTCTGGTTGGGCCTTAAGTGGCATCATCACGGCGATCTTTACGGCTCTGCACTAGGACTCCTTCTTATGGCAATTATTCTGAAACGGGCTTTTGGCAGCCAAGGGAATCTATTGTTTGTATTCGGAATCTTATTCACGTTCCACACGTTGGGCTACTATGCGGGCGATGACCTCCATCAAATTACAGGGGGTTCCACGGGTCGTCTTTTGTGGGGAGCTTGCCACGGAATTGGATTTGGAGCAGGCTTAGGCTGCTTGATCCACCAATGTCAGCTCCCTTTAATAGAGGCTTCCGAATCAACCAACTAAGGTTTCTCGCCAATTTCGCGAGCCCGATGGGACTGAAATACGTCGTTGAAGGGATCTTGAGTCAAATTGGGAGACTACCGGGAAACGACAAGGATTCTTGTCTCGGTCCCTTTCATTGAATATCGGCTCGCCCCAATGGAAGGATTACAAATCCATCGTCGTTGACGGATGAGCTTTCCCAACCCTGTTCTTTCCTTCAATCTTGAACGGACCTGAAAAAGAGTGGCGTAGATGAGGTCTTGTATTTGTTATTTAATTATAATAAACTAAACTCTTAGCCTTTCACCATCGCAGCTCACAATGGTGAAGACAGTTTCGAAGCGAAGTCCAAACCAATAGAGACCACGAAGTTACCAACGAAAATATCGAGTACTCTAATATCATTCTCTGGGGCGACCCGAGCAGTAATCAAATACTGGCCCTTATCCAATCGAGACTCCCCTTTGAATGGAACGCCAAATTACTTCGGATCGGCTAACAAATCTATTCGACCGATGAACAGGCACCCTTGATGATCTATCCCAATCCGCTCAACCCGAAGCGCTATATCGTAATCAAATCGGGTTTCACTTTCAGTAAATTCTCAGGAGGCAGCAATTCTCTACAGATTCCCAAGTTGCCTCACTGGGCGGTCATTGACTTGGTCGAAACACTAGCTCCGCAGTATCCCGTTGGAGTTATCGAAGCCGGCTTTTTTGACGAGAGTTGGCAATTTAAAGCACGCCAGTTCCCTACTAGTCTTCGGGTATCTGAAGTTTAGGCACCTGACTTGTGGCAGTCCAACCGCCATCAACTAGCAGCGTTTGCCCAGTGATGTGACTTGCCTTATCAGATACCAAAAAAAGGGCCGCGTTGGCAATATCCTGAACCGTGGCGACACGCCCCATAGGAATCGTCCCGCACCAGCCATCCTCGAAGGTGGGGTCGTCACCCGTTGTCCGCTCGGTAAGCACCGCCCCGGGTGAAATAGCGTTTACCGTAATTGCATACTGGGAAAGCTCTCCCACGAGCCCTTTCGCCAGCATACGCAGTGCACCCTTAGTCATTCCGTAGGGAACCAAATAAGGATGAGACTGATGCCCCGTAACGGAGGACATGAAAAGCATCCGTCCTCCCGTATTCTGCGTCTTCATATGCAGCGCCGCTGCTTGTGCAAGAAAGAACGACCCTTGCAGGTTTAAACTCACCAGCTTCTGGAACTCCTCCACTGTATAGTCGAGAAAGGCTCCGTAGGTCGTGATTCCTGCATTCGCAATTGCGATATGAATCGAGCCAAATCGTTCAACGGCATGGCCTATGAGCGAAGCCGCGAACTTTGGATCGCTGGCATCGCCTCCCAACGCCTGACAGACCCCTCCTTCACTTCGGATCTTTTCTGCGGCACTTTCCGCTAACAGCTCATCCAGATCATTGAGGATCACTTGAGCACCCTCAAGCGCCAGAGAACGACAAATCTCGAATCCAATCCCGATCCCTGCACCGGTTACGACTGCAACTTCTCCCTTAAATTCAAGCTCAGACATGACATGCTATCCGTAATTAAAAACGATCAGGGATCAAAGCGTTTCTTTGGGATAGGGTCGAATAGTTCCAATGGTCGGGCAGCTTATCCTTAAGTAGCCGACGCTTTGGATGGATCGACGACTGACGGTGAATCGTCAGCCCTACCTTTTGACTCGCGGGAAAAGCGAGAGAAGGCCCTACTCAGAATGGCCAGCAAGGTAGAAAAGATCGGCTCGATCCTCCTAACATGGAACTCGAGACGGAGGACCGAACCGGTCATCCCTACCATTTCGACACTATCGACAATTTTCTTCCCTTTGATACCGCATACCCTATTCCCATTGAGCATCTGATGTTGGGACGACTTGAAAAACGCTGGCGAGAACCGGGTGGCTATCGGCAACTCCTAATCGTTGCGGTCCCCCTGATTCTCAGCATGGGCTCGCATTCGATTCTCATCTTCGTCGATCGCGTCTTTCTTGCCCGTTACTCCGCAGATGCCCTTGCCGCTGCCCAGCCCGCAGGTATGCTCAATTTTTCCATTCTATGTTTCTTTCTTGGAGTTTCAATCTACACGTCGACCTTCGTAGCGCAATACACAGGAGCCAAAAAGCCCGAGAAAGTAGGACCCTCAGTATGGCAAGGGATCTACATCGCGGTCATTGGTGGTTTAACGCTTCCCCTGTTCGCCCCGTTCGCTGACGAAATTTTCGTGCTGATCGGCCACACCCCTGAAGTCCAGAAAAACGAGGCGACGTTCTTCAGTATCCTAAATTTTGGGGCATTTTTCTTTTTAGCCAATGGAGCATTTTCCTGCTTCTATTCTGGCCGGGGAAAATCATGGACCATCGTGTGGATGAATCTGTCGATGACGATCATCAATATCGTCTTAGACTATGTTCTAATATTTGGAAAATTCGGTTTTCCCGAGATGGGAATCGCCGGCGCCGCTATCGCCACCCTCGCTTCTTCCGCAACGATCATGTTTGCCTACGCAGCCCTCATTTGCTCGAAGGGGAACAACGAGAGATTCCAAACGAGAACCAGCTGGCATTTCAACAAGCCGCTGTTTCAACGAATGATTCGCTTTGGGACGCCTTCAGGGGTCCACTTCTTTCTCGATATTATGGGTTTTACGATTTTCGTCCTCCTAATCGGTAGGATCGGGATGGTCGAGCTCGCTGCGAGCAACATAGTCCTGAACATCAATCTCCTTAGCCTGCTCCCCATGATAGGACTCGGAACCGCTACCAGCATTATGGTGGGACAATTTCAAGGAGCACAGAACAGCGGGCTTGCGGTCAAAACAACCCACTCCGCCCTACATATGGCCGTTATACATAGTTCGATAATGGCTACACTGTATTGGCTGATCCCCGACGCTCTCATTAGCCCTTTCATACATGAAGCCTCTGGTGGCAACCTTCCTCAACTAGAGGAAACGAGCATTAAGTTGCTACGATTTTTCATCGTTATCGTCTTTTTCGATTCACTGATCATAATAAGTGGAGGAGCACTCAAGGGATCAGGTGACACCAAATTTGTCATGACCACCCTCGCGGTCACTTCTATTTTCCTACTCGTTATTCCTTCGTATCTATTAATCGAGGTTTTTCACAAGCCTGTTACATACGCATGGATCAGCGTAGTTGCGAATCTCGGCATCGTGGGAGTCGTGTTCTTCCTGCGATTCCGGTCCGGAAAATGGCACAAGATCGAAGTGATTGAACGGTAGGGAACGCAGATCGACTGAATAGGGCATTTTTTCGTTCGCAATTCGCAAAAGGTAGGACACGACGGCCCGGCGTGCCGCGCAAGCGGCTCAACCAACGCGGCTCGCCGGGCCGTCGAGCCCTACCTGCGAAGCGAGAGGTTTCTCACCCACGCCCATGGATAAGCGACCAACTCGTCGAGAAGTCCTCTAGGGATAGTCAGCCCTACCTTGATCACTAACGGTTAACTATCAAAAAAGGCCCTACTCTCGCGGAACCTTTTAAAAATCAATATTGAATGGCTTAAACAAGCGGTACTAGCCAACAGCAATCTGCTTCATCGCTGTCATGTAGCCGCGCAGCGTGGCTCCAACTTCTTCGACGGGATGATTACGAATTGCCGTATTCACTTCTATGAGGCGCTGGTTGTCTACTTGAGTGTCTGAGACGTCAAGTCCCTTTCCAATCACGTCAACATTAACCCCTTTCATGAAATCGCCCAGTAAGGGAACCGCGACATTCGAAAATAGGTAGCAGCCGTACTCAGCCGTATCCGAAATTACCTTATTCATTTCGTAAAGCTTTTTCCGACCAATCAAGTTGGCGATTAGTGGGGTTTCGTGGAGCGACTCGTAATAGGCCGATTCCGCTTTGATCCCCGCGTTCGTCATCGACTCGAAGGCCAATTCAACCCCCGCCCGAATCATCGCTACCATGAGGATACCTTTGTCGTAGTAATCCTGTTCCGATATATCAACATCAGCTGGATTGGACTTTTCGAACGCCGTCTCATTCGTAGCCTCCCGCCATGCGAGCAAGTCTTTGTCGTCGTTGTCCCAATCCGCCATCATTCCTGACGAAAACGCGCCGGACATGATGTCTTCTTGATGTTTGTCGAAAAGATCGCGCATGATGTCCTTCATTTGCTCAGACAATTCGAACGCTTTGATTTTCGCCGGATTGCTGAGACGGTCCATCATGTTCGTAATGCCGCCATGCTTGAGCGATTCGCAAATGGTATCGAAGGCGTGCTGAACAAACTTGCTGGCCCAACCTTCGTCCATTCCTTGCTCGACCATTTTATCGAAGCAAAGAAGCGATCCCGCCTGGAGCAGACCACAAAGGATCGTTTGCTCCCCCATCAGGTCGGACTTCACTTCTGCAATGAAACTGGATTCGAGACAGCCTGCGCGATCTCCACCCGTTCCAGCGGCATACGCTTTCGCAATGTCCCAGCCCTCGCCATTGGGATCGTTCTCTGTGTGAACCGCCAAAAGGGTTGGGACTCCAAAACCGCGCTTATACTCCTCACGGACCTCAGTGCCTGGACTTTTCGGTGCGACCATAACAACCGTCAGATCTTCACGAATGTCCGCACCCTCTTCTACGATGTTGAATCCGTGACTGTATGATAAACATGCCCCCTGTTTCATGTGAGGCTGAACCGCTGCTACTACTGCGGCGTGCTGCTTGTCAGGAGTCAGATTCAGGACCAAATCGGCTGTCGGAAGCAGATCCTCGTAAGTCCCTGCCACAAATCCATTTTCAGTCGCGTTCTTCCACGACTGGCGCTGCTGGGAAATCGCTTCGTCTCGCAGGGCATAGCTAACATCCAAACCAGAGTCCCGCAGATTAAGGCCCTGGTTGAGACCCTGGGCACCACAGCCCACAATCACGATCTTCTTCCCCTTCAACGCTTCCGCGCCGTTGAACTCAGAGCGATCCATGAATCGGCACCGTCCGAGTTGTTCCAGTTTCTGAGCTAAAGTCAGAGTATTGAAATAGTTTTTTCTGCTCATCGCAAGGTCGTCTGAAAAATTGAAAACGGGAACCCTATGCAGGTCGCGCGACACGCGTAAAGCGAATAAAAGCTTTCCTGAGAGCTCTTTTTAGCAATCACTGAATCGCGCATGATCCTGAAGATTCTCCACTACCGGACCCTCCAAATCGATCATTGGGAAACTCACTTGGGTGAAACTTGGTGCTTGCTTGGCGGAAACGCATCCGGAAAGGGCCTCCTCGCCACACTTCTCACAGGAAAAGAGAAACCGGAAAAGTGCGAAATCATCGACCTTCCTGCCCCGACTCGATGGGCTTCGTTCGAACGTCAACAGGAGATTTATGAACGGGAGCTCAAGAATGACCAAACCGACTATCTAGACCAGATCGACCCCGGAACAACCAGTCTCGAAATGCTCCTGCAGTCGGGTTGCTCGAAGTCAGAGGCCCTCGAACTCTCGCAAGAGATGCACATCGAGGATATCTTGGAACGCGGGTACAAGCTCCTCTCTAGCGGAGAGGCTCGCAAGGTCCTCCTCCTAAAAGAGATCCTTTCCAAGCCAGAACTCCTAATCCTAGACGAGCCTTTCGAAGGCCTCGACATTCAATCTCGCAGAGAACTTATTGAGCTGACTCAAAAGCTCGTTGATTCGGGCCAGAAGCTGTTGTTTCTCGTCAACCGCATCGACGATATTCCAAACTTCGCCACCCATCTCGGACTGCTCCAAAGGGGTCAGCTTGTTGAATCCGGTCCCATAGAGAATGTAATCCAAAAGCCGGAATTCAAACAAATCGTTGAACTGGACCAAGCATTCGTTCCCGAACTGCCACCCCCTCCGGTTGAGACTTCAAAATCATTCGATACGATAGTCCGCCTTCGCAATTGCTCAGTTAAGTACGAAGAAACGATTCAGTTCGACGGCTTCGACTGGGAATTGAAACCTGGAGAACACACTCTAATCACGGGACCAAACGGCGCGGGAAAATCCACCCTTCTCCAGCTCCTTTCGGGAGACCACCCTCAATGCTACCAGAACGATATCAATATTTTCGGCTATCAACGCGGTACTGGAGAGAGCATCTGGGACATCAAAAAACACATTGGTATCGTATCGGCATCTCTCCATCGCGACTATCGGGCTCCAGGAAACACGCTTACCACGGTTGTATCCGGATTTTATGACAGTATTGGGCTGTATCAGCAAGCGACACCCGCTCAAAGGCATTTAGCCCTGAAATGGCTCGAAATCATGGGACTTCGGGATCAGGCAAACGTTTTCTTTCGACAACTTTCATGGGGCCAGCAGCGACTCGCGCTAATCGCCCGCGGACTGATCAAGCAGCCACCTTTGCTCATCCTGGATGAACCGACCCAAGGTCTAGACGATCTCAATCGGCACTTGGTACTCGCTTTTATAGAAAAGCTGGCCGGTTTGAAGAATACGACTCTACTCTTTGTCAGCCATCGACAGGACGAATATTTGAGTCTTTTCAAGCAGCGGGTCGTGTTTTCGCCTTCAAACCGAGACGGAGTACAATTCGAGCTTGGTCTTATCCAAGACCGTAATACATAGTGCTAATACTCAAGCTACGCCGAATTCGTAGAGATAGCCCGCTAACTTGAATCGCTATGATAGGGTGCACAGCATGGTGCAAGTCCCTCACATTTCTCCCCCGGGCTCAACGAAACGTTCAGCAATCCTCGCAAGGCTTCGACCATTTCCAATTTAGAAGATGGCCCCATACAAAAACAGTTCCTCCAAGCAGCGTCGCATAGGGCTCCAGAGAATGGTCAACAAATGGCCGGACCAGCAGAAAAATCGCTAATCCGATTACGCCCAGAAGAAAATGGCCTTTTTTCCCGTGTATCCGGAAGCCGTTTATAAACGTGAAACCCGCTAGAAGCACGATCGCCGCAATCATTCCCAATTCGAATCCCTCGTGCCCTAAAAACTCGAAACCTAAGACGGGCAAGGCACTCAAGAGTACCGGGGTCGCCAGGCAATGAATGGCACAGGCCACTGACAAGACCATGCCTGCCAGATCCAATTTCGCTACGTAACTCGCGGGAACAATCGTTTTCATCCCTCCTAAAATAACTCTGTAAAACCGGCCTTTATGCAAGTGGCTTGCGAAACTATGGCGAGTCATTTGCGATCAACTAATAGAATCTGCAAAAAGGGACCGTACCCAAGAGCAGTTTCGGAGGCATCCGTTGGGCAACCGGTTCCTTCCGGGCATCCTAGCTTTCCCTGTCCCTCCTGCCCGACCTTGCAACAGATCACTGGAACCGTACGTTGTTTCGACTATGAGATTCGCCTTTACCAAATTTACTGTCATACTCACCGTTTTGAATATTCTTCCTATGACCTCAAACCTAACTGCTGACGAAATTGCCGGAACCGATAAGATAACCCTAGGAGCGGGCTGCTTCTGGTGCACCGAAGCGGTCTTGGAGCGCGTCGAGGGCGTCAAAAGCGCCGTTTCAGGCTACATGGGAGGGCACGTCGAGAACCCCACTTATCGACAGGTCGTTACGGGTGAAACCGGCCACGCCGAGGTTGCCCAGATCCATTTTGACCCCAAAGTGATTTCACTCAAAGAAGTCCTCGACATCTTCTGGCTCATGCACGACCCGACGACTCTTAACCGACAAGGAGCAGATGTGGGAACGCAGTACCGCTCAGCGATTTACTACCACAGCAACGAGCAGAAAAAAGTAGCTGAAAAGTCGATCGCCAAGCTCACCGAATCAGGAAAATTTGCTGACCCAATCGTCACCGAAGTCACCCAGGCAAGCACCTTTTATACGGCCGAAGATTATCATCAGGAGTACTACGAGCTCAATAAAAACGCGGGCTACTGCCGTTTTGTCATCCATCCCAAGCTGAAAAAGCTAGGATTTGAGGACTAGATTGTCTTATTCGCCCCTAAAATAGGCCAGTCGCCGACTTACATTACCTCGCACGTGGGAGCGCCATTCCTTCGGAAAAATGTCTGGATTGATATTAAATTCGTATCCGGGCTGGCCATCTTGAAGCAAAGTCACCGTGTTTAGGATGAGGTTCGCCTCCACTTCCGATTCCGCATTTTTCAACGACAAGTAAATTGCCTCTTGGGGTTTTACGGCGCCGATCAAAGCGAGGAACTCAGCCGCTCTGACTCTAACCAGATTATCAGCGTCATTCTTAACGAGATTTTTTGCCGTTTCAGTAAAACTCGAAGCTTCCTTGCCAAAAGAGCTGCAAACAATCGCTCCCCAGTACCGTACCCAAGGGTCATTCGATTTGAACGCTTGTGCGATCCCGCTTTTCGCTTTGGCAAAGGGAAGCAGACTCAAATTAGCTGTATCCACGAGCTTGCCGATCCGATCTTGATTTTCTCGACCAAACTGGACTGGGTTCGACAAGGTCTCTGAAAGCATGGCGGGTTCCGGTAAAAAGCTGAGATCCGAGATTTCCTTGACCTGATTTGTTAGACGCTGTCTCAAATCCTTCAATACGCTCGCAGATTTAGGGTCGTCGGCCAGGTTATTGGTCTCGTGCGGATCCTTTTCAATATTGTATAGAGCCTCTGCCGCACGTGGCTCAAAAAACTGGCTTTGCACTGCGTTGAGTTCGCCCGCTTGGTACATCGCGTGCCACTCTCTGTAGGCCAGCATCTTGTATCTGTAGTCGTTGAACAATCCATCGAAATTGAAGGGCTGGTAATTGCGAATGTACTTGTATTTTCCTTTTCGAAAGGTCCTGACCAAATCGTACTTCTCATCGAAACGGTCCGCGTAGCCAAAGGCCTCGTCTCGGCGATTGAGGTCCCGAGCCGTTACCCCTTCTCCCAAAAAAGGCTTCCCATCCATCGTCTTGGGCACATCCACACCTGCCAAATTCAGCACGGTCGGCCCAAAGTCGATAAAGCTTACAAACCCGTCCACGCTCCTCCCTGCATTCACTGGCAGCAAGTGTCTCCATTTTTCGGGAGCATAAACGACAAGTGGCACGTTCAGGCCACTTTCGTAAGCGTAGCCCTTTCCACGCGGCAGCACCCCTCCATGGTCCCCATAATAGAAAACGATCGTATCATCGGCAACGCCGTCGTCCTTTAACCGAGCCAGGAATTCCCCCATTTGGGCATCCGTCTCGATGTGGTGATCCTGAAATTTGGCGTAGGTATAGCGGAAGACTGGCGTGTCCGGATGGTAAGGAAAAACTTTGATGGCGTGCGGATCGGTTTTGGTCGCGTTCTCCTCCATGAATGCTTCAGTGAAATGCAACTGCCCTTCATGCGTTCTCCCAAAGTTCTGCACATGAAAAAAAGGCTGCTCGGAATCGCGGTTTCGGTAGGTCGCTTTGTTGGACGACTCATCCCACATTCCTTTGTCGCTCAAATTGTAGTCCGTCTTACTGTTGTTAGTAGTGTAGTAGCCCGCTTCGCGCAAATAATGAGGAAACATCCGCAGACCTTCGGGCATCGGAGCCATGGCAGCTCGCCGGTGGTACTGAGCGGCGATTCGCGGTGCATAAGATCCCGTAATGAGCGTACTCCGGGCAACTGAGCAAACCGGAGCATTTGAGAAGGCGTTCTGAAACACGAGCCCGTTATCCGCCAGCTTTTCAATGTTTGGCATCGCCGCCCCTCCCTCTTCGTAGAGGCGAAGCCAGTGCTTGGAGTTGTCCTCGGAAACGATCCAGACGATGTTGGGCCGGTCTGCCGCCATGGCAGCGGTGCCGACTAGAGAAATGATGAAAAGCACTAGTCTCATAAGTTGTTTGAAAATGGGTTAATCGTGCAGGTTTCAGTACGATGCCCGTGAAAGGGTTAGGACAGTTATTGACCCTTCCAATTTACCTTATCGCAAGACAAAAGTAATTGTCTTCAAGGAGGCTAAGGAGGCCACCCAGATAAATGGGATTGCGATCCTCGCTCATCTCAAGAGAACATCCCTCAACCAATCATGAGCAAACGATACAAGATTTCTCACCTCGCCGACATTGAAGCCGCTCCCTGTCCCTGCGGATTTTCCCGCCGCGCGTTCATGGACGATGACAACGAAATCGCATCAATCCACCTTGTTGACATTAAGAAGGATTCACAAACGCATTACCACAAGAAGCTAACCGAGATCTATCTGGTCCTCGAGGGCGAAGGCCAGATCGAGCTCGACGGGGAGTTGTTCCCCCTCAAGCCCATGACCACCGTCCTCATACGCCCCGGATGTAAACACCGTGCCATAGGTGAGATGAAAATCGTCAATATCCCCATCCCCAAATTCGACCCCGAAGACGAATGGTTCGACTGATTAAATTTGTCAGTGCGATTGTGCTCAATGGGCCCCGCGCGCTCCACACGCACCTAGTGCATCCACGCACACTTGTACGACTCCGACTTACTATCTCTCGCGAAACTCCCTGCGCTCGGCTTCCGGATTATTGAGGTTTCCTCTCGTTTTCCATTCCGAAGGGGTGTGCGCTTCAGCGAACAGCTTTTCGAAGGTAGAAACCAATTCAGGATTGCTCTCGGCGAGGTCATTCTCTTCCGCGATGTCGTTTGAAAGATCGTATACTTCAATCGGACCGGTCAACATGGGCCTTCTAACCGCTTTCCACTTGTCCCTTCTTATGGCCTGTTTCGATCCTTGTTCATAGAATTCCCAATACAGGTACTCGTGACGTTTTTGCTGTCTACTCTTACCCAAAAGCGTGGGTAAGAAACTGATACCGTTCGTCGGAACTTCCAATGAATCCCCCGCGATATCTACAGCGGTCGCCATGAAGTCGACCGCTCCAGAGATAAGAGAAGTGGTGGATCCAGATTTAATTTTTCCGGGCCATTGCACGATCATCGGTACCCGTATTCCCCCGTCGTACAAGACTCGCTTAATCCCCGTCAAGGAGCCATTCGCATCAAAAAACCTCGGATCATTTCCAGCTTCGCTGTGGGGACCGTTATCTGAGGTAAAGAAGATCACCGTATCTTCTATCAATCCATGTTTCTCGAGTCGCTCCACAACTTGGCCCACCATATCGTCTAAATAGCTAACCATGGCGGCCTGACCTTTGTTCTGCTTACTCCAATCTTTGTCCTCGTAGATTCCATTGTCAGGTACTGCAGTCCCATCTCCCGTTTCATTCCACGCCTCATTATTGGCATGCGGGAGCGTATAGGATAGGTAGAGGAAGAAGAGCTCGTCTTTCTTTCGATCGATAAAACTAAGCGTCTCATCGACCATCAAAGCTGGCGTATAATCAATTTTTAAACTGGCGATTCCCTGACCCCATTCTCCCTCGTTCGGGACTACGTTACGCAAAGGTACACGATCCTCATTGCGAATGACAAAGGTCGGATAAAACAAGTGGGCGTGATGCTGATCCAGGTATCCATAAAAATAGTCGAAGCCCTGATTGGTAGGCATTCCCGACGTCCCTTCGTGGCCCAATCCCCACTTTCCGACCTGTCCGGTCGCATATCCTTCCGCTTTCAAAAGTTCTGCCACTGTGACATCCTCTGGACGCAGATTGTTCTTACCGTTCCCGCGAATATAGCAATGACCTGTATCGAGACCAGTCATCAGAACACAGCGAGAAGGAGCGCATACAGTCGAGCCGGCATAGAAATCAGTAAACCGCATCCCGTTCTCAGCGAGTCGATCAATATGTGGGGTCTGGATGAGCTTCTGACCATAGCAGCCTAAGTCACCATAGCCTAGGTCATCTGCCATGATGTAGATGATATTCGGTTTGTCCCGAGCGAGCAGCGGCAAACAAAAAACTAACAATGCGGCGACAAAGATAAGTCGATTTCTCATGGGCTTCAAAAAAACTGACCTCGGACAGAATGGAAAGATTGAATCACATCGTTTCCCCTAAAGCCGGTACCGTTCTCGCTTCAATCAGCCTGTGAAAGCACTAGAAGCGCTTCGAGCGACTTGAATTGGCGGGCCAACTCATCCGCCCCAGTGGAGCTATTTTGCACGATGCTATCGAAAAGCTCTTGTTTGTCCTGCTTCAGCTCCTGAATTTTGCCCTCAATCGTTCCTTTTGCGATCATCCGATATACAAAGACGGTGTTTTCCTGGCCGATTCGATGGACGCGATCGATTGCTTGGTTCTCCACAGCCGGGTTCCACCACGGGTCCATCAGAAACACATAGTCCGCCGCGTTCAGAGTGATACCAGAACCTCCCGCACGTAGACTCACCAACATCGCTGCCGTGTCTCCTGTGCTCTGAAATCCTTTGACCGGCGTTTCGCGATCTCGGGTCGAACCCGTTAGTTCAAACAAGGGAAGCTCGGGAAAGGATTGAACGATCAAAGCCTTTATACGATCTAGAAATCGCACGAACTGACTAAAAATAACGACCTTATGACCGGTACCTAAAACCTCATTCAACTTCTCCAGCAGAACCATAAGCTTCCCGCTATCCTCTAACTTTGACTCCACCCATGGTAGCAATGATGGGTCACAACTTGCCTGCCGCAAACGGGTCAAAACGCTCAAGGCAGCAAAGCGTTGGCCCTTCAGTGCCTCCGAAAAATTACTACCCAATCGCTCCATACCCGAAGCGCAAATGGCTGAGTATTCTTTTGCCTGCCGTTTCGTTACAGGGCAAAGCTGATCGATAACTATTTTATCAGGCAGGTCGTGAGCAACTTGAGACTTCGTTCGGCGAAGCATAAAAGGAGCGATCTGCATTTTAAGCCGTGCCTTGAAAGGACCTGGATTCGCTTGTTGCCGCAATTCAAACTTGCTTCTACTCCCTAAAAGACCGGGCATTAGAAACTGGAAAGATGGCCAGATATCAAGCGGTTTGTTCTCAATCGGAGTACCCGACAACGCTACTCGGTTCCGTGCTTTGATTCTGAGAGCGGCTCGCGTCACTTTGGTATCCGGGTTCTTGATAAACTGAGCCTCGTCAATTATCGCGTATTCAAATTCCTGTTCAACTAGGCGATCAATGCGATTTCTCATAAAAGCAAAGCTCGTCACGATCGCATCCCACCCAGTGCCTTCCTCGGAAACCGGCTTTCCCTTGTACCGTTTCGCTTTCAGTTCCGGGGCAAACTTTTCAAACTCGGATATCCAAACGGGAACGACACTTGCAGGGCAAACGATCAGCGCTTTTTTTCCCGCAGATAGTCTCTCCTTAACCAGTGCGATCACCTGCAGCGTCTTTCCCAATCCCATCTCGTCCGCCAATAAACAGTGGCAGCCATTCTCCAGGAGCCGATGCATCCATTGCACACCCTCTCTTTGATATGGCCGAAGGCTATCCAGCCATTTTTCCCCATCATTGTTCGATTCTGTTAGGGCGGTCCGCCACTTCAAAAGCTCCCCTTCTAGCTCGATGTTCGACTTCTGCTCAGGAAAGAGCGAATATAGCTGGTATGGCTCAAAGCCTTGAGGATTCTCCGACTCAAGATCTTCCCAGCGGCTCAGGAGCTCACGCGAATCGCTGGAGAGCTTGACGATGCCTAATTCGGGAATTAACGTTGGTACCCCGTCTCCATCCATCAGCATGCGAGTCATCTCTTCGTCCAAATTCAGCTTGCCGGTATTCAAAAACCATTGGAGATCCAGTTTGCGGTCCTCTCTAAGCTTTGCTTTTGCGGCCAACTTTAGCTCGGTCATTCCACTTCTAATGTGGGCTACATTCTCTCTTTCCTCGGTCAAGTAGGATCGCTTCCATACTGGCCAAACTTCACCAACGAAATAGGGAATCTCCTGAAGGTTCTGCAGAAGGTACCCATTGAACTCCTCTGAATAAACAAAGTGGGACTTGCGAGCCCGCGCTGCCAGCGAAATAAGCCGTCCTCTCTCTTCACCTGTTTCAGCTTTTGGAGCGCCATCAACCCCACCTAATGCCGGAACCCTCCGACCGTCCTCAGACAACCAATACGCTTCACAAATCAAACCTTGAAAGTGAGTATCCAAAACCAGATGGAGCATTCTCTTCTCACGCTCCTCACACTTGCTTTGTTTTATCCCGTCGAGGGGCTCGGTAGTAATCTGACTGCCAGTTCCCATAGGAATACCATCTTCAAGATGAGACATTTCCTCATCCGCTATCAACTCTTCAATTTCCAGAAAACCAGCTACCGCGATCGCATCAGCAAAAACCGAATCGGACGTGGAGGACCGAATCGAAAACTGTCCATCGACCCAGTCGACTACCGAATAGTTTTCTAGTTTTCCAATCTTGCAGGTCACAATCGCATCCCCTCCTCCGACAGAAATTTCTCGGATCCGCCCTTTGCGATACAACTTCCTTCCCCTTTTGAGGACGGCATCCGAGAATCGATCCTCCCAACGCCCATCAAGCCGCTCCCCCCACTGAGCGAGCGAGCTCTTCGAGTACAATCGGCTTGCCCCTTTCCACTGCATAAACTTTCCATACAAAAGCGTTGTTCGAAGGCCGATCAACGCAATTCAGAACAAAATGTAGTTCCGCTGTGAACATTTTGATTCATCTAGAGTCGTTTCTTAATCGCCTAATGATGAAATTCTAAAATATTCTCGAAAACATGCTAACATCAATCCGAAGAGCTTTCCTATCCGGCGTAATACTCCTTGCCCCCCTGGGCATCACAATTTTCGTTTTCAACTGGCTCGTCCTCAAGATTGGAGGCAGCTTTAAAGCGAAAGTTTTCTTCTTTCTTCCTCGAGAAATTCTCACCGATCCAAAACTTGAGTTGTTCTGGAATGTGACCGCTACTATCATCGTAGTCTTCCTAGTAACCCTCCTAGGCTTCCTATCCCGTTACTTCGTTGCCAAGTATTTGTGGTCTATTGGCGAGCGCCTGTTGCACACACTACCCGTCGTCAACACGGTCTACAACTCCGTTAAGCAGATCATCGAGACATTCAGTACACAAAATCGAGCGGTCTTTCAAAAGGTCGTATTGATTCAATTTCCCCGAGAGGGCGTCTACGCTATCGGCTTTCTCACGAGCAGCTCCAGAGGAGAGATCAGGAGCCAGACCGACAAGCCTCTGAAAAACATCTTTATTCCCACGACTCCGAACCCTACGAGCGGATTTCTTGTTATGTTCCCTGAGGATCAAGTGAAAGAGCTAGAGATGAGCGTTGGCGAAGGGATGAAGTTCATTATTTCCGGAGGCGCAGTCGTACCAGAATGGACGCATTCTCCGATCATCGAGAGTGAAACCAAGTAGAGCACCGCCTCATGGCCTCGCCCGAAAGATCAACATTCGCCATTTCACTGGGTAGCGAGCCAAGGGGAGACCGATACTTAGCCTACCGTCTTTACACCCAACAGCAAGGCCCACTTACAGCTTTGGTCCGACGGTCAAGTAAGCCTGAACGACAATTCGCGATTGATTTGTTCGACGAGGGTGAGTTTCGAATCGAGCTCAAACCAGGCAGTTTTACCGGATTCCTTAAAGAGGCCCACATCTCCCGCAAACGGGGAAAACTAGCACTGAAATACGAGGCTTTCGAGATGGCCGCTCGCCTCGCAAACGTCTTACTCTTAAATCCGGTTTCGAGCGAGAGCATCGACGACTCGCTAGAGCTCCTGAGAAGGGGCCTTGATTCCTGGGAGAACGGAATGAATCCGAAAGCCACCTACCTGAAATGCCTCTACCTTTACTGCCGGCAGGAGGGATATCCCGTAACCGAGGAATGGGTTAATAGATTACCCGATCCAGTCCGTGCTTCCACGGTGAAAATCATTAACCTCCCAATTAAGGAACTAAAGCCAAACGCTGCAGATTTGAGCACTATCAATGGCCTCGAACACTATATCGAGCATCATACCCATATTCGCATTCGCAACAAAATGGCCTAGGCTTGCCTGAAATAGCGAATTACTTTTTTTCCAAAACAGGAAAAGAGCCCTCTACTCGTCACAATGAAAAATCCTTCCAACGAGGCTGCTCCTCAAGAAGCCACAGAATCCGCAGCTTTGAGTAAAGATGCCCGAACGATCGACCTACTCGCCCATATACTCGGCATCTTCACCTCATTTGTTGTAACCTTGTTTTTCTACCTAATCAAAAAGGACGAAGATGCTTTCATCGCGGACCAATCGAAAGAAGCTCTAATTTTTCCAAATTACAGTGATCATCGCTCACTTCGCACTCATCGTGATTTTCATCATCACAATTGGATTTTTGAGCCCCACTTTTCCCGGTTCTGGGATTGGGAGTTCTCGTTCTAGGCAAAATTGTAGGTATCAAAGTTAATAACGACGTTGCCTTGAGGTATCCCTTCACCATTCGACTGATCAAATAACCGGATTACTCAAACGCCTTTGCAAAAGCAAGATCCTGACTCGACTGGTCTCTCCGGTCTGGCATTCGTGCCGTGCCGCATCTGCCCCATCAAGCTAGGGCTGACTATCCCAATTCAGCCGTTTTCCCAAAAAAACCAATGCATTTGCATCCGCCACAAACCAACCGAGCACCGTAAGCCGATCGTCTATCCTCGTCTCAGTTCCGAACCTTGAAAGCGTATTCGCGTTCTCCATACTTTCTTCGTTCGACAATAGATCTTACCGGTGTGGCTATCTAAAGACTCCGGGATCTCAATTTTGTGCAAATCGACGGTCGCATGGAATCCCCGCTCTGAAAAAACGTCTATCAGCATGGCCATGGCTAGCGGGCTATCGAAAATCGGGTTCTCTGAGTTTACATGAGCGCTCCCCGAAATAGCATGATGCTTAACGATTGGCATGATGTCCGCTTCAATGAAACTGATCACCCGATGAAACTCCTCAGGATGCTCAAATTCGTAAATGTCCAGCCGTTTGACGAGTTCCTGCCGGGCGTGTGAGACGATTTCACTAGCTAAAGGTAGTCGGCGCACACTGTCGTACGTGTGCGGATCCAGCTCCAAGGAACTTTGGTATTGAAGCTCCTTTACGATATTTCGTCGCACCTCCGGTAGTGAGCCTTGGGCATTTATAAAATGGTAGTGGAATACTTCCCGTAGCGACTGAAGTGCGTCATAGGTACGCTCCTTGAAAACCTTGTAGCGGCGCTGTGCTGCTTTGGGATCTGCGTCCGTTACTCGATACTCAAGTTTATCCCCGATTCCCGTCCGATCCACTTCCTCATTGTGTATCAGAACCTCTCGACCTCGACTTAACTGCCTTTTGACGCTTTCCTTCTCGTCAATGAAAAGCATCATGATGTGAACGATCGGCTGACGAAAATTGTGGTGGTGTTTCGTGTTATCGTAGAAACTACGCAATTGCAGCATTTTGTGATAAAGCAATTTCATGCACTCGACCTGAACCACTGTTCGAGGAAAACCATCAAGAATACAGCCGTCCTGGTATTCCGGCTCCAGCATCTTCTCGAAAAGGATTTTGACCACCTCGGTATCGCCAACCAATTGCCCTGCCTCTTTGAGCTCACTCATTTTGGGTGTATCCAACAACGAGCTCACCACAATAGGTCCACATGTTAAGTCGCGTGCCTCCATTATGAACGGTGAATGGGTTCCTTTACCCGCGCCCGGCGCCCCTCCTAAGAGAATCATTTCCTTCGGAAAATGTAGATTTTCATTGCCGTATTCAGCTTCCAGATCTGACCAAACCGAATTAAAAATGATTTGGGCGTCCTTCACCTCCAAATCCTGATGATTGGGCCCTGATTCTTTGGGATTGTTAACCTGATTTTCTTCGGTGTCGGCAGCTTTCATTTTCTTTCGCGAAGAGAAATCGCGGATTTATTAATTCGAAAAACTTTAAAACGCTCCGATTAGCGGGAAATATCTCCCTGATTCAAGACTTTATGGTTTCGAGCTCCTAAAATATCGATTGCAATATCCATATCCTCAATACTCATTGCGAGTGCGGATCTTCCCAGAGGTCTGCTTAAGAAAGCGTAAATGTAGTGTATATTAATCTCAGTCTCTAATAACGCCTTCAGCACCAGTTCAACGTCGTGTTCACCGGCGATCTCAACTGCCAGGATTCGGCTCTCCGAGAAAGATACATTGTTTTGCTGTAATAGACGCCTAGCTTGGTCGGGATCATCTACCACTAAACGCACAATAGCACTGTCAGTCGTATCGAGGGTCGTAATTGCCAAGATATGGATCTCTGCTTGAGAGAATAAACAAGTCAAATCAGATAATTGCCCCACCTTGTTTTCCGTAAATATTGAAAACTGAGCGACCGGATCTTGAGTACTGAATTCAACAGATGACTGTTCCATGGAAACTTTTAAATTAAGGCTCTGTCTAGTAGACCATTCAAAGAATCGACACTAAAGACCCAAATATTGGCGAGAATTAGGGAAATGCAACTCAACCTATCCAAAAATGCTTAGAAATGAGCTATATGTCGGCCGACTGACCACTAATTTTCCCTTTGATCGAACCAAATATTGCCCGTTCCCGATGGCAGCACGTTCGCACTGATAATCGGACTTGGATTGATAGGACTCATCTGGCTGAAGCACAATCTGACTGGAGAAATTTAAAGGGGGTTTAACTTACCATTGAAGAATTCAATAGCCACTTCTTAGTGGCTTGAGGCCTTTATGGTAGAAAATTTCCTATCAACAACCTTTTCAACCGCATCCTTTCATAGGAAATTTAATTGTTTCGATTTAATTCGGGGGACTGAGCTAACACCGTGTTACCTGACTTCCCATACGATTTTCGCTAAATCACGAACGACTTCAGTTTCCGTTGCTTACAAAAGAATTTATCCCACTTCGTCTGACCATTGAGATACACAAAAATAGTTGCTATTTATCAATGGTTGAAAACGCTTCGTTTTGTAGGGCCATCGTAACATGGCCAATGGCGAAAGACCTTGAAAGAACAAATTGCGAATGGGACAGCCAAATAAAAAACATAGGGATTTACCGCTCCATCGCGGCAATGTTGATGACAAGAATCTCAGAATTAAGGAGCAAAAAGAAAGCTCCGTAGGTCTACGAGCTGTTGCCGAATCCTTTAAGCAACTCGGCAAGCACATGAGCACACCAGACGCTTTTCGAACTACCTTAAGGGTCAATCAAACGCAAGGTTTTGATTGTACCGGTTGTGCTTGGCCGGATCCCGACGACGAACGTTCGGTAATTGCTGAATATTGTGAAAACGGGATAAAGGCACTTGCCGAAGAAGCAACCAAACGACGCGTTACCCCAGAGTTCTATTCCCGAAACTCGGTATTAGAGCTAAGTCGGCTTTCCGATTTTGAACTCGGAAAATCAGGGCGAATAACTTCGCCTATGTACTTGTCGCCAGGAGGGACTCACTACGAGGAGATTTCTTGGGAAGATGCGTTTGAAAAAACTGCATTTCACTTGAATTCGGTTTCACCGGATGAATCCATATTCTATACCTCGGGCCGTACGAGCAACGAAGCAGCATTTTTATACGGACTTTTTGCGAGGGCTTACGGAACCAATAACCTCCCCGATTGTTCCAACATGTGCCACGAGTCAAGCGGTAAAGCGTTAAGTCAAACACTAGGACTTAGTAAAGGTTCGATTCGCCTGCGTGATTTCTATGAATCTGAACTAGTTATCGTAATCGGACAGAATCCAGGGACCAACCACCCTCGGATGCTCTCTGCATTGGAACGTTGCAAAGAAAATGGCGGCAAGATCATATCGGTAAATCCCCTGCGTGAGGCAGGGTTGGTGCGGTATACCAATCCACAAAAGGTAATGCGCGTGCTTACTGGCGGCATACCGTTATCTGATTTGCATCTATCTATCCCAATCAATAGAGACTTGCCGCTGTTGAAAGCTTGGCTATTGATCCTCCTGGAAAAAGAGAGGTCTGGCCAACCAGTTTTTAACCACGCTTTCATCAACGAATTTACCGATGGGATCGATGCATTGGTGTCTCACTTGAATGGCGAAAATCTTGATAACTGCATTCGCGAATCAGGACTGCCAGAAGAACAGGTACGTGAGGCCGCCGAGATGATTGCTGATCGAGACAAAATCATCGTGTGTTGGGCTATGGGTTTGACTCAGCAGGAAAATGGTGTCGCCACGATAAGAGAACTGGTTAATCTACTATTACTGAAAGGGAGTATTGGCATTGACGGCGGCGGAACTTGTCCGGTTAGGGGTCACAGTAACGTTCAAGGCGACCGAACGATGGGGATCTGGGAAAAAATGCCAGAGACTTATCACCAAAAATTAGAAACCGCTTTCGGAATTCATTCACCTCGAAAGCATGGATACGACACCGTGGACGCCATCAAAGCAATGCACGCGGGCAAAGCTAAAGTATTTTTCGCGATGGGTGGCAACTTTCTTTCTGCAGCGCCGGATACCGATTTGACTGCGGCCGCCTTGAGAAATTGCCAATTGACAGTTCACGTGGCCACGAAACCCAACCGCTCTCATTTGATCCATGGACGAGAGGCTCTGATACTGCCTTGCCTCGGGCGCACAGAAATTGATGTTCAGCGAACGGGTAAACAGTTCATCAGTGTTGAAAACAGCATGGGTGTGGTTCATTCGTCCGAAGGAATCTTGAATCCCTTGTCCAAAAAACTAATGAGTGAGCCCGCAATTATTGCTGGTTTAGCGAAAACGGTATTCAAAAACAAAGGATCGAATGGCTCGAATATTGATTGGGATTGGTTAGCAGCTGATTATGACCGAATACGGAGTAAGATTGAAGAGGTCATTCCCGGTTTTCAAAACTACAACGAGCGGATTCGCAACAAGGCTGGCTTCGAGTTACCAAATGGCCCACGTGTTCGAAAATTTACAAATGCGGGTGGGAAAGCCCGCTTTACGGTAAATCCTATCCAAGAGTTCAAGTTAAAAGAAGGCCACTTTTGCCTGATGACTATTCGTTCTCACGATCAGTACAACACAACAATTTACGGATTAAACGACCGGTATCGAGGGATTGAACAAGGCCGAAAAGTAGTTTTCATGAATCGTAATGACGCAGCAAAACTTGGACTTAACGCAAAAGATCGAGTCAACATAGTCGCGATGCATGGTGACGAGCGCAAAGTCGTTTTTGATTTTAAAGTGGTCCCTTACGATATCCCCCAAGGTTGCCTGGCAGCTTATTTCCCGGAAGCCAACCCACTTGTATACATTCAATCTGTTGCCGCGGAGTCCAACACACCGGTCAGTAAAAAAGTGATCGTTTCGCTTGAACGGGTTAGTTAGCGAAAGAATGTAACTAACTTGGTTGTGCAAAACCAACCTTTAACCTCCCCTCCGTATCAAATCGGAAGAATTGAGTATCCGTATTGGGCTGACGGATCGCCAGTGCAGGAGTGTGCATGATCATACAAGAGCCCCTTGCTAGCACCAACATGCTTGTCATCGCAGTCAGCCAGGGATTAGCCTTCAGTATTCCCTCTAGGAAGGATTTTGTGAAAGAGCTCCCATAGTTTCTAGCCGCTATTCTCTCTTCGAAGGTAGCCACTGCCGGCCTGACGGCAATCACGATGAACTGCTTGACGATTAAAACTGTGAAATCGTAAATAAGTTTAAGCGATCGGAACTGCAGATTCTAGAATTGGCTTAAATACTCGCCATACGCTTCCAACTTTCATCACTCTTTTCACCAACACCGTTTTCTTTAATGCCTATACCGTCCCTCATCAAAAGCCAAGGTTTCACGCTCGCTCTCTTCGGAGCGGTCGTTCTTGCATTAATTCTGCCTGGACCGGGAGCCAAGGGCGGATTGCTCAAAAGCGAATTCACCTCGATAGCACTAATCGCCATTACTTTCCTGATACAAGGAATCTCCCTTCCTTCGCGGCAAATTCTTCGCAGCGCCGCAAAAGCAAAGCTCCACGCATACTGCCAATTGTGCAACTTCGTCCTTGCTCCCCTTTTAATGCTTAGCTTGCTCGCCGTAATCGGCACCTCACTACATGAGGGAATCTACATCGGGGCGATCTACCTATCCGTTCTTCCGACAACAATCTCCTCCGCCATCATAATTACCGGCAAAGCCCATGGCGACAGTTCAGCAGCTCTTTTTTCCACAATCTTATCGAACGTCCTCGGTGTTTTTGTCACTCCGTTGCTTTGCTCTGTTCTCTTAAACACCTCTGCAGGGGCTCAGATCAGCTCCCTTGGTTCGCTCATCAGTAAACTCTCGATATTGGTGCTGCTACCTCTAGCTTTGGGTCAGGTTCTTAGGGTCTTCGTTAGAGATTGGGCCACAAAGTCTAAAGGTCTCCTCAAGATAATAAGCAATGGAGCCATCGTCTTCATGGTCTACGCGGCATTTTGCAACAGTGTACTCAACGGTATCTGGGTAGAAATCGGTGCCACGACCATCACGCTAACGCTCTTATTGGTCATCCTCTTTCTTGGGCTTTTCACCACTAGCGTATGGTTTGCCGCACCCCTCGCAGCGAAAAGTAAAGCCGAAATAATCGCCGCCTTTTTTTGCGGATCTCAAAAAACCTTGGCCGCGGGCGTTCCCATGGCTGCCATTATTTTCACATCGCAAAAAAATGGAGCGGCTCAAGTCAGTCTCATTCTTCTGCCCCTCATTTGCTACCACCCCCTCCAGCTTTTGCTCGCTGGGTTTCTCACACCCGTCTTAAGCAAAAAGTAACGGTATCGAATACCGCTTCAGAGAATGTCGTTTCGTTTCTCTCTCAACACTCACTAGCCCCGGTTTCTGCGAACCGTTTTCAGTATGATCGAAGGCTCCTTCGATTTCGCAAGCATAGACAGACGCAAGGGGTCCGATGCCGCTCGTCTTCCCCCGCCATTTGTAGGCCAACTATACAAAAAAAGACCGCCTCCTAAGAGGCGGTCTTAATGAAAATCCCTTTTTAACTTTCTTACTTATACGGACCGCTTCGCTGAAAACTCGAATCGGGTCGGATAGCGGGCAAAAATTGATCCATTTCCATGTCCAGAATTATTAACATCACAATTTTCTTCGTCGGTCACGTTCAAGATATATAGCTTATAATTCTAATCTTCCGTTTCGTATGTGAGACCAAGATCAATCTCATACTGGGAGCCTTAGTCCACAGTGTTCGCTTGCAGTACAGACGGATTTTCCAGGTCGCTCCAGTTGGGCACGGAAAACTCAAACCCATCGTACCCCGACTTAATACCTGACAAGAAAACAGCCCCTGCGGTAACGCCCAACCCATTGCTCCACTTGTTGCTTGGTAGGGCATTAAAGAGGTCTTCGGTAACTGCAGGCGTTCCAATCTACGCCACCAAAATAGATCTAAAATCGTCTCCTCCTCCGGGATCGTGGTCCGCGCGAACCATCGTTGCTACTTCTCCGTTTGCAAGGATCCCAGCTGACAGACTAACCGTATTAGCATTTGGCCCGTCGTTTAATACATAATCCCCTATATTTCTAAAACTTATTACGCTGCCCCCTCCACTTCCTAAAAAATCTTACGTAGCAGTCTCTGCATTAGTCTTCATCAAGTGCCCCAAGAAAATTGTCACACTAGAGCTTTTAAAGATCACATTTTATCGTAGTTTTAGCCGCACAGCGGCTAGTACAACCACCCTATTTCCAAAACAAGGTTCTTAGGATTCGTATCCAATCCAATTTATTGTTGAGAAATCTATTGGGTACGGTTTGCTGCCTTATAAGTGAGATTCGTAAACTCTATTTCCAATATAATCGAAATGAATAAACCTCACAGAGATCCTCTATTGGAAAAGTTTAAAACAACCCACGCATTTTCAATCGCTTTCGTAATTTTCATTACACTAATCACGAACAACTCGCATGCGGCAAAAGTCGCACGCGTATTCGTAGACTCTGAAGCTTCTGGAATCTATAATGAACATAAGGAATCGGAAAACGGAGCGACTTACGAAACATACGTATTCATTGAGGGCAATTTCTACGGTGGTGATATCAACGACAAAAGCCTCAGAAATGTAACGTTCGAGGAATTAGTGGGAACCATCGGCGATTCCATGAAACAACGAAATTTCTACCCCTCGGCTTCCGCTGACCAAGGTGATTTACTGGTAGTGGTGCACTATGGTTTAATGAGTGTCCCCCAGGATTTAGGAGACCTCTTTCAACTCGAGATGGACGATCCTTATGGCGAACAGCCATTCGATGAAGACGATGAAGACGGCGAAGAGCAAATCGTCGAGGATCCCTTAATCAATGATACCTATTTCAATGATCTGAAACGATTGAGCGAACTTAGCCACAACAACCAAGCAGGTATGAGCAATATCAAATTGGGGAT